>ENA-UOTZ01000119-UOTZ01000119.1-compost-metagenome-genome-assembly--contig:-NODE-119-length-59094-cov-9.305793_pt1 | contig 59094 bp, 37 predicted proteins | sample MGYA00238144_ERZ746983 | MGnify/ENA primary metagenome ERZ746983 (study PRJEB28759, sample SAMN06268863) | compost metagenome | isolation source: single cell | place: USA: California, Emeryville, Joint...
GTACTGCATTGAAGGGCGGAACTCGGAGCGCTCGTCGTCCAATACCGCAGTAGCGTTTAAATGGGCATCTCTACTGTCTTCCTCAACACCGCTGAGGTCAAGCCCAACTAAAATATCAAAACTTTGCAGCACTTCTTCAATTTTTGGCCTCACAAGCGGGTTCTGCTGAAGCATGCGTTCAACGATCCTCAAGAAATCAAGGCGGACCTGTTTTTTTGCTCAAGTGTTTTATTCCTTCAGCAACCAGATCCAGGTAGTCCGAGGCTTTAAGTGCGGAGCGCATAAAGTTAGATACATTAAAATTCGCCGCTTCTAGTATTATTACGCCAAGAGAATAGACATCCTGAGAGAAATCTGGCTCGATGGTCGTTTGCTTAGTTTCTTCGTAGTTTAGCTCATCATTTCGCTTGTTATAGCTAGACGATGTGCTATCACTCGCAATTGTCTTGCTCTCTTCCTCTGGGGACTCATTAGTGAACCATCCAGCAACGGAATAATGATCTTTCACACGAAATATATATTCAGATCCGAGATTTCCATGAGATAGCCGCTTGGTTGCTTTCGCATAACACAGCGCACTCGAGATAGTCCTTGCAAGGTTCACAATTTCAGGACCAGAGAAAATTTTTCCCATTTCTATTTCGTTGAAGAGAGTGCTTTCAGGCGCAGTGTAAGTCACTTCAATGGTAGTATAAGAATCTGCTGTAGCGACTGTAAATAGGCTATCGCAAGGGTAGATTGCAGAATGTGATAGGCCTGTGGCAAGCTGGTTTCTAGCAGATAATTGTTTAGGGTGGTTAGGATTATCAAGGCGAATTAGCTGGATCCAGTATTTCTGGTTGGTGTCTTTGGTTGTTCCGCAGTACCAATCTTTCATGGGAAGAGGTTCGGTCGTTTCGAATTTTTCTCTGAGAGATTCCATGTTGTTTAATGCTGCTTTAAGGTACTCTTAAGTATTGTTTTTAATTGATAATATGCTATGATGATTTTAGTGATTAGTTACTATCTCAGTAAATGTTATTTGGCAAAAACAGTGCTGGGTTTGTATATCTATTGAACAAAATTGGATCATTGGAGCTTTCGCAAAGCAACGAATTGCTACTAATTTAGAGCTGCTAAGTATAGGAGAGCCTTCGTTCTGGAGATCCGCTTTGAAATAAATATATTAAAAAATTAGGATTCAAGGCAACTATACAAAACGTGAATTTGTGCCCAGAATGGGCACTAGGAATCCAAAAATAAGAGGTCTCAGTTTATCATAGCTCGCTCTCTCTCTTTCTTACCGGAACGGAGATAAGTATGAGAATATAATCGAGAGAGTAAATTCAAATTTCAAATGTTTTCTAACGAAGAACAAAAATTATTTATTTTCATTTCCATGGGGTATGCAAGCTTAGCAGGTTCTGAAGTTTAAATTAATCACTACTAGACTTAGAAATACGTTGCTTAGTTGTAAGTCATCTGCTAAAGAATGTTTCGTTCACAAAAGAAGCTATTGGTATTTTCCACTCTTCAATTACTCTGAACGCAACATCAGAAAATCAGAAAAAAGTCACGACAGCGATTAGCAGAGAAATTGTTCTTGCTCACTCGAGCTTTTCGCTAGAGAAATTATTAGATAACCAGTAAGCAGCCAATCGCAGCTTCACTTAGTTTTCATTCACCTCATTTCACTTTCCATACTATAGTCGACGAAAAAAAGGGTATGGTCTTGCCAGTGCACTCTTTATGAGACATTATTCAATCTTTTTTGTGTTGGCACAACTGCAAATGCTTTTAATATTAATTTTTTTCAACAATTCCTGCTTCCCTTCCGTCGCTTCAGTATGACTGCTTCGAAAAAATCGGTCCGCTCGATTATTTTTGTTTCGGAGGCAAAGTCAAATTCCCATTGGAGGATTAAGATACAAATGATACGAGTTTCAAGAGAGCTATTAAAGTTTTGGTAACTCAGAATTAAAAGTTAAAAATGGTCAAGGTTCCAAAGACAAGAAAAACTTTCTGCCCTTGGTGCAACGTCCACAACGTTCATAAGGTCTCCCAGTACAAGAAGGGTAAGGACAGTCTTTTCGCTCAAGGAAAGAGAAGATACGACGCCAAACAAAAAGGTTACGGAGGGCAAACGAAGCCTATCTTCAGAAAGAAGGCTAAGACCACCAAGAAGATCACTTTGAGACTTGAATGCAACAAGTGCAAGAAGAGAAGATTGTTGCCAATCAGAAGATGCAAGACTTTCATTCTCGGTGAGGATAAGAGAAAGTAAATGCTTTAAATGGTGCTATTTGATTCAACTTGCTGTTGTATGCCTTATTATACCGCTTGCTTCAGAAAATTCGTAGTTGCGTGCTGTTCTTGACAAATTCTTGCGAGCAAAAAATCATCTTTTGGAAGAAAAACGTAAGCGAAACTCCTATCTATAGCATATGAAATCAATACAGCCAACCTGCCACCTTTTGATAAAATATAGCATAGTTCAGCAAATAGTCGCGTGCTGACGAGTAGAAAATAGAGTTAGAGAGGTGTTGAATCGGTATAACAAAAGGATTGCTATAAAAAACCTGAACTTTTTATTGTTCAAAAGTTAGTTAGGAAAAATCTTGCTTCTTCCTACTAAAGGTTAGTTTCAGTAGAAATCTCTGGACTTGAGTCCCCTGACTCCCAAGTTAAGTTGAATATTTATTTCCAAAGGGTAGGCTCGATCACCAAAATATTGAAATCAATGAAATTGTCGTTTGATTAGATTGAATCTTTGTTGTAATAGCTTCAGCATTGATTTTGATATTAAGGGATTGAGATATCCGTTGATTTAGGAGCTCTGCAGGTACAATAAGCCAGCAAATGGAGCTGCTTTCAATTATAACTAAGAGTTGTGCTACTTAAAAAGTCGTTTTAGGAGAGTTACTAAGAGAAAAGTTTCTCATTTAATAAACCATTATCTTAAATGGAACAGTTGTTAGTTCTTCATAATGTAGTTGATTATAACGATAACAGAGGATCTCTCCTTTAACCGAAGTAAAACGGAAAAGGGAAATTCTAATAATCAAAAAACTCACACAGCAAAATGAAATGAAGTCAGTTTTAATTGAAAATAACTCAAACAATAAAAAGATTTCAATGAGTATTTAACTCTGGAACCTTCAAGTTGCTTCCAAAGCTAAAGCCCGCAATCAGATTATTACAACCATTTACTGTTTGGTTAAACAGAAATGGTTGGCAGGTTAGTTTCGTGGAGTTTTCAGCCTGTAAGGCTTTAAAATCAAAAGCAGGCGCTCTATTTTCAGCGCTTTCTCCTTCATTTTTCACCGGCACAAGGATCAACATTCCCTGATACATTTGAGGAACGTACGTGATTACTATCGGCGCGGCTTTTCCAGCACCACCTGTTGCCACATTTCCAGATCCCGTTGCGTTGGATGAAGTCTTTCTGACTGCAGATCTCTGTTGTAATGGTTTTTCTACAATACACATTAGATCCTACGCTTATAAAGCAATGACTTACTCTCTGAGGACCCGTTAGTCGAACAAAAACTTCCTTTTGCAGTGCTTTGAAAAGCGCTTTCATCATATTCTTGCTTTGTGACTATAGCATCTTCTCCGATATTGTCCTTTTTAACTTTCTTGGTCCCAGACCTCGGTTCGATGCTGTGCCCTGTCTCTGAGTCTTGATTCTCAGGGCCAGTTTGTCCTTTTGGAACGTCTTCTAATCTGGCGCTAAGTAAAGTCTCTTTGGAAATTTTCGTTGGTCCAAGTCGACTTTCATCAACAAAGAGTTTGTAGATGCACTTTGCAGTGGAGTATTTCAAATCGAGTTGCTTGGCAGCCTAGTAAAATTCAGCCAGTTAGCTTGGATTTTTGGTTGTAGTGAAAATACCTGCCGAATAGAAAATCCTTCGTTGTTTACCATTTGGACGAGCTTCGCTCTCATCGCGAAAGAAGCTTTTTGGTATCTGATTCTTTTGCCACCTGGTTTTTCTTCACCGGTATCTTGGCGTGTTTCAATCTTCTCATCTGATTCAGTTTTCAATTGATGTGCCTCAAGAGCACTGGGAAGATTGCTTGGATGGTGGTTTTCCTGACTGGATTTTGATAGCATGACTGCTGAGCTGAAGTTTTGAGCTGATTTAATTATTCTAATTCAAAGCTCCTCCTACATGTATTTCTAAAGGAGCGTTTTCGATAGGAGTTATAAATTCGGACCAAAAAACAAATGTAGTAACGATCAAAAAAATTAATTTTGGTCTCTACAATTTTGAGTGCTTTTGTCTTGCATTCTATCATCGGGATAGCACAAGTCCTCCTCTGTTGGTGAGACTCCAAGGGATAGAAACAAAGCTTCAAGTTCTATGGAAAACCAGTCCTATTGGGTTGATATCTCAAGATAAATAAGCTTCTGAGTTAAAGTCGAATTTAGTTAGTCGTTAACGAAATGGTTTGCCTCAAAAACCGATCCTGGTATTCGATCTCGCTGAATTGATCGACCTAAATTTACACAGTCACGCTCACAAAGAAATACAGTAAATTAAGCTTGTGCAATCAGTCTGCTGAATTTGCAATTGCAAACAAGACTTGAGAATAGGAAAATTCACCGACTAAATGAATAATTGTATGTTCCACAGTTACTTCCTCCGCCCAAGCATTGAACAATCTCTTAATATCCCTTGAACTTACTTACTTCTTCATTATTTCATAATTGCTGATTTGTTAACGAAAAGGCGAATTAAACAAACTGGTAAGGCTCAGATAATTCTGAGTGTCTTATCTTAACCTTGGACGATCCCTAAAACCAACGATGAATTTGTAATAAACCCTTTCAATACACTACGAAACGCAACATTTAGTAAAAACTATAATGGAAAACAATTAGCACTCACTGCCTAACTCCGAATATAAAAGTTTGAACCTGTCCTTCTGATCTTCACTGCACTTTGAGACCTCTTATCATATTTAAAATCATTTTTCAATGGACCCGTTTTAGGACCGATTCCTATCTCAAAGGCCTCAACGTCGGGGTTCACATCGTTTGTAGGCCTGCAGTAAGACATCCGCATTAAATACGGCTGCGGCAGCGCTTGTCTTTTCATTTCAAATGTCTCAAAGGAATCCTTACGTCTCACATCCACCGATGCAGACCTCGGTTGCTTAGAGACTTTCTTTTTGTTTGATGACTCTAGCTTTCCTGAAGCCAAGCCCGCGCCACTTGATGTCTTGCCAAGTGTGGGCAACTTTTGTTTCTCAGTGAAAGGCGATATCTCTTTATACACCGTCGATTTCGCTTTTCCGCTTATTCTTAGTACGGCATCGAGGCCTAGCTTAAGCCTTTTCTTCCTTTCATACTCAGCGTCATGGCTAATATTCGTTTGGTTTCTCAGTCTCGGTTGGGATGTGCTCCTCTTCATCGTCGTCTCGGGCTCATCGCCTTCAGTATTAGTTCGTTTGTCGCTTTTTTGCAAGTAATTTCTGAAGAAATAATTTTCAGTCTGAACACGCGTAGTTGGAGTATGAGCGTCCTCGTTTGTTGGAAGTACCTGCGATGCCTCCGTATCTCTAGTGGGGCCAATTATCTCTCGAGATAAAGGCGCAAATTCACGTATTTTGTTCTTTGCTTGCGATTGTGACAGCAGCACTCGGAAGTCCGCGCTCTTGTTCTTCGCAATATTTTGCCTTTTCAAGCTGCTAGACCTCATCGTTTGTTCTGCTTGCAATTGCATTTTCATCGTTGGACTCGCTTCCTCGTAAATCTCATCATCCACATGCTGATGGTGAGAATCAGCTCGGCTTCTATTCTCAACAGTATGTATCATAGTTTTCATCGCTCTCTCTTTCTTGATAGTCTGCCCTCGCGACCGAGTTGGTTGACTCAAAGATTTTTCACTCGTAGGCTCCTCTTTCTCGGTAATTTGCGCCATGATGGTAAAGCTTTTGATATCTGTTGGAAGCACTATATGGCTTATCGCAGCAAGCTTCTTGCACTCTCCTCCTGAATAATGCGAAACATCGCTCTTTCTTCGGTGTCTTGGCGGCTTTATTGCTTTTTTCCCCTCAAAATCAATATTGGCGAGCGTCGAGGCCATTTTTTCGCGGGGTTTTGAATGCGAATTAGAAAGTCCGAAGACTATCGAAGCGTCTCTGCTGTTTCTTCGATGATGTTGCTTCCCTGCGGCTGGAGACTCTAAAAACTCAAAGAGATCTGAAACGTTATCGAGCATCCCACTGAACTCTATTGAGGCTTCGCTTTTGATATGGCGCTCGTGAGAATCGTTTAGGTTATCCCTGGCTGCTTGCGCTGTAAATTTCACCTGGTGGTGAGGATTTTCCTCTTCGTTTTCTAATATCAACACCTCCTTATCAATGTCGATTACGTTTCTTTTATGCTGCCCGTCAACTAAGGTCACCTGCTCTCGGAATTGCTCTATCTTCGGTTTCATCGTCTTTGCAATAATGCGCTTTTGGACTTTAATCACGTGGTTATAATCCTTTAGTTGCTCGATATTTCTCAGGGTTTCTGGTGAATGAGCGGCCTGATTGACCTGGTTCATCACTTTTCTAAACTTATATGTGTGGAATGGTTGATTAATCGCCGCGAGGAGCACGTCTCGCCTCCGTTGCCCCAAACCGCTTCTCAATTCTTCAATTTTTCGGAGTTTGTACTGCTCTGCGTCCTCCAATTTTCGAAATGGTTGTTCGTCACCTTGGATAATTTCGCTCTCGTTGATGTGTTTTATGGCTGAGGGAATATTGGTAGGGTCGAGGAAGTTGACTGCTTTGACGACTTTCGGCTTTTGATGGTGGTGCTTTGAGTGTTTATGGTCGATATGATGAGCTCGAGTACGCTGAGGGAGAAATTTCTCGAAGTCGTATAGCTTATTTTTAGGAGCGAAATCAGTGAGGATGGCCTTTGAGATGCTTTTCCAACCATCCTCTGGCTCTTTAAAAGAGAGAGGCTCGTGTCCGAAGTAGGGATCGCTTTTGTAGAATGAAGAGGCAATTTGCTGCATTTTTTCTGATTCTTTGAGCTTTGGGGGTTCGAAGTGCTCTTCTTCAGGGTTTTCGTGTGAGTATTCCTCTTCGTCGTCGGACTCTGACCGATTATTTGCTACTGAAGTTATAAACGCGACCTGAGAGTTGTCATTGTGTTGAGACCATTTTCGAGCCGAGTTGAGTTTGGATTCTGGATTGTTGGAACTTTGTTTTCGCGTGGCTGGGCCTGACATTTTTAGTTCTGTAATAAAATGCTCATAAATTTAATTATCAAGCAGAAAGTTTCAATTCTGATTTCCTTGAAGCTACTCCAAAAAAAAAATTTATTGATTTCTTCTTCTCGCAATAATGTGAGGAACAAGATAACTTGTGCATTACGTACGGTCGAGATGATGCTCTTTATGAAATAATATCTCGGAAGTATTGAACAGAGAGAAAACCCTGTTGCATTGAAATAAAACTTAAAACCCGTCCTCTAGTGCATTTCCCACCCTAGTTTTTTGTGCTCTTGTACTCTTATTCAAAAAACCTACTTTTTCCCCTCCTATCTTATGAATTACAGCCATTTTTTCTTTCAACTCCAATAACTTATATCGTTCAAACCATATGAGAAATAGGGCCCAAAAAATTTTCAATGATGCTGGTGTATTGAGTGAATCATTTTGCTATGATAGTACGAAAAGGTGATTGACTGATCGGCAACAAAAGTAATTGAATAAAAATGAGTATGATAAACTCCAACAAGACTCAATCACATTGTGTCACACATAAGTGAGAGATCACTTTGAAAACAGTCACAGCACATCCAAAAATTTATGATAAACTATTGAATTCATTCTAAAAAACTACTTGGCCTCATTCAGCTGGGAATGACTAACAGGAGTCAAAAACTCTTCATCTTCATTTTCCTTTTTCGTTCGAATGTCAACGTCAATGTCCTTTTCGCTTCTGAATTTCGACATCCCATAGGGATGCACTTGGGAATCCCCGATGCCCAGCTCAGCAGCACCGGTCACTTTCCTCGACTGAAATTCACCATTCTCGGTCTTAGTGTGATAATCAACACCACTAGTTGCCATGCTATTAAAAGCTGTTTTATTTGGCACTGATAAGTAGTCAGTTTGCATTGATGCTTTTGCGAGATTCGGATCCTGGTGATACGCTGTATGGAAGCTACTCTTTGCATCGTTATCATTCGAAATTTGGGTTGTACCATTGCTAGGATTCGTAGTCACCGGATGCTCGAGCTTTGGATTGGTTTTCGAGGGAGCCATTTTCCCCTGATCATTCATCGTTGGACCTACATTCATAAAAGTCAAAAACTGAACCGCATGGATCTGCTTTTACATATTATCCCCATGCTTCTTGACTCTAATCGTTTGCAATCTTGTTAATTTCTTGATTTATTAATGACGAACTCTAAAAATAAGCAAAAATATTAAACCTTATTCGCGTAGCCTCGTAATCAAAGGTTAGATTAACTTTAACAGTTGGTGCTTACAGCGGCATGCTGCTCTTAAGGAGCAAATACCTCTATTCTCTTCCTAAAAGACTATATCGGTCCCATTGAGTATTTTCAGGTATGGCAATCAAAGATTTTCGATATAATCAGCAATCCCTTAGTTACCAAGAACAAGAATTAAACACATTAACGTAAACATAATAAAAGGACTATAATTGCCTCCCCACATCGAAACTTGATCGAAAAGTTTCCCGAGGCGATATGAAATTGACGCATCGTTTCCTTGAACTCTAATCATTACATAATACCCCTGATCGCTTCCCTTCGCCCCATAAATCGCATCAGTGTTATTCGCTACCAGCGTATAATTCTTTCCTTTCTGCTGCACTACCTGTCCATTCTTATCAAAAGTCTGAATTACCGCTGAAGTCGTCACGTCCTTGTTAGAGTACGTGACTTGATACCCTAGCAAAAGCCCATCAAAATATCTCCCGTGTAGACTCTGAATAGGATTTTGGTTCGCCCAGGTCAGATCCACAGGCTGAGGGTTCACTTGATTGGAGGTTGAATTAAATAGAGCGAAGGGGCTCACGATGGTGTTATTTCTCTTTTTGAAGACAATAACGTAACCGCTGTCAGTCAGCAACACGTTTTGAACTGTGAAATCAACTTTGGAGTTTTCAGTAAGGAAAATCTGCTCCTGGCTGAGTTCTGTCTCTCCGAAGGAGTTAACCCAGGCAGCAGCCCAGTTGTCGAAGAGTGTAGGGTCCTGAGGCTGATTCTGCCAGGTGATTAAATATGAGTGATTGCGGAGTTCGGCCATTGTTAGATAGTTCTTTTGATAAGCTCTTGTGCTGATTGGAGTGTCTTTAGGGAATTTTCTATCGCCTGTTGTTTTCGAAAACACGTTGAAATACGCTGTAGATGACTGAGAGTACTGCGATTGCGAGGTAGAGAACCATGCTATGCCGAAGCCGGATGATCCTCCGTGGATAGAGAATCCGACGAGTCGAACTGAGGATTGCACTTGATTGTTTGTGAGGATAGTGCGGTTGAATGTTATTTTGGAGGTGTTTGAATTGAAGACAATCAGATTGACGGTTTGAACGGTGACATTGGCTTTGAAGGTGAGGAAAGCAACGCTGCCATTCTGGTCCCAGCCCATCATAGGAGTGCTTGAAGGGCTGTAGATGTTTAGAGAGGTTGTGTCTTCGGCTAAGCAGCTGAGGTCCTTGAGGCTGAGCTTCTTGCGTGTGTAGTTAGAGCCTTGGATGATCCAGGCGCTGATGTAGCCGGAAAGTTCATTTGTTAATTGAGCTGAGCAGGAGTAACCGCAGTCAGATCTGTTGAAGACCTCGGTTGTGAGATTATGGGGAAATGCAGCGTAGTTAATGGTGGTCTGGGCAGATATTGCCAGCGCCAGGATCGCGAGTAATGTCAGAGTAATGGTTCCTCTCATGAGATTATTTGCTATTTTAATGCGTGAAGTTTTAATTAATTGGGATAGTTGAGATTATTCCTCATGAGTGAATATTAAAATGACCAGTATAAAGTTTGAAAAATCAAACATAGTTGTGTATGAAAGAAAGACAAGAGTGGTAGTTCTGAGCTATAAATTGAAGAGTACTGGATGAGGGCAGCATTTTTGTATGGGAAATTTTGTTATATGTTTTTTTGGCATTCATTGATGAACCGGATAACAATCTTAACTGTCCTTTCTGCCCAAGGGAAACCCACCAGTTGAAAAATACGTTTCGCTATGAAAATGTATCACAACAAATGCAAAAAAGAAATATTGTTGTTACAAACGATTGCCTTAATGATGAAGTGCTTTAGTTGTGAGGCTGCCAGTTCAATACAATGCAATTAAAAATGGCACAAGACAAATTTTAAGAATGCAGCGTGTAGTATAGAGAGCTTGAACCCTCTATTTTCTGTAGGCAGCCATTGAATTTTATTATTAGAGTGGAGTGTGGAATTGAGTTTAACGTATCCCTTCGGTTCTTCTGTTGGAGGCTGTCAAGGGTATCCGAGATCTGGCCTGCAAGATATCTAGCAACAGTCTAAATACAGATCATTGCATTCCATTGGGATGTTCAACCCTTTTCAAAACCTTCTTTTAGGGTATTTCTTACTGATCGCCCTCTTTTGAAATTTTGAAACGTCTTCAATTACAAATTTCAAAACTGGATCGGAGGAACACGGTCTCGAATCGTTTTGGCACCCATAACCTCTATAGGAACTATTCAGGAAGAGAAAACGGACTTGCCAGCGAAAGCAACAAAATCGTTCATCGAGTTTACAATAAAAAGAACCGCACACTCCATCACACGTGTCTGAAACGAATAATAATCACTATTTTACTGATGCTAATATCCTTGGGGATTTTACGGACACCCACGTGTGTCATATTATAAGTTATTATAATTTTTCCAATTATTTATGCTGTGCAATCTAATAATATTAAAATAAAATTGAAAATCCCAAATCATCTGATATGATTCGAAAGACCATATCTGCTTTAATTTTGCCTGCTTTAGTTGCAGTTTGCATCTTCACTCAAGTGATTGCTCTGCAAAGAGACTCGACTAAATTTTATGGGTTACGGATCCAAGGAGAACACGAAAGCGCATTACCACTTGTGTCTCAAGATGTCGATGTCAAAATCCATGGGTCAATGGCAGTCGTAAAACTGACCCAAAAATATCGAAACCCTTTCAGCAAGAATATCGAAACCCTTTCAGCAAGAATATCGAAACAGAATATCTCTTCCCTAAAAGTGAGAAATCGACACTGTATAAGCTAGAAGCTACATATGATGGTGTCACTATCAGAGGGAAGATCCTTGAAAAAGGGAAAGCGAAAGAGGAATACGAAATAAACAAAGAAAAAGGTTGTACTGTGGCTTATGCTGAGATTGTGGGAGAGTTGCATGATGTAATGAAAGTGAAGATTGGGAACTTGAGGCCAGAGGCTGAGATACTTGTTTCATTCTCATACATTGAGCCTCTACGAGTTGAGCTGAATTCGCTCTGGAGTTTTACGTTCTACTCGACTCTCACGCCGAGATACACTTCTCCTTCTTACCCTGTTAATGCACCGGAGATTAAAACCAAGCCCTTGGATTCGTTTAAGATGAGTAGTAGTATTAATGTTGCAGTCTCCTCGAATTCACCGATTACTCACCTAAGATCGACCTCCCATGAGGGTCTGGTGAATTACTCACCAGATCGGACTGAAGCGACGCTCAAAATGCAGAGCAATGAGAACTCACCATCTCTCTTTGACCGAGACTTTGTTCTTTATTTCAGAAATGAGGAGGTTTTCAAACCTCAGGTCTATCTTGCAAAGCATCCGAAATTTGAAAGAGATTATGTCGCATATTTGAGTTTCTTCCCTGCGTTCAACTCATTTAACCCAGAAGAAGTTCTGGGCTTTTTAGCTCAAGAATCAAGGGTGGATTTGTACCGCGCCAGTATCGATCAAGATATCGCGTCTTCAAAAGGAGAATTTGTATTCATAGTAGATCGTTCAGGCTCAATGCATGGAGCCAGAGTCGAAAACATGAAGAAAGCGCTGGCAGATTTTCTTGATGTTCTACCTGTAGATTCCTACTTTAACGTGATAAGTTTCGGATCCGCCACTGAAAGGATGTTTCACACGAGTCAAAAAACGAGCAAAGAGTCTATTCAATTAGCCAAAGCGAAAATCAAGGGGTTTAGTGCTAATTTTGGTGGGACCGAAATATTAACACCTATTGTTGAAGCTACAGAGCAACTTGCTGAAATTAGAGGATACCCTCGAAAGGTTTTCCTTCTGACTGATGGCGATGTCACAAACGCAGACTCAATTCTCAAATACGTGAAAAAGAGTGCGATTCGTTTCAGATATTGCTCTGTCGGAATCGGAAATGGCATTTCGCCATATCTTATCACTCGTATTGGAGAATTCGGGAAATGCGGACATGAATTTGTCAAAGATGATGAAGATCTAGGTGAAAAAGCGAAGAAATTACTTCACAATTCAATCTCACAGTTCTTGGAGGATGTCAAAATCACAATAGATCATGATCACGTATCTACCGTAGTAGAAACGATACCTTCTCTCCATGAAACGCCTAGAGTACTGAAAAACGAGCCGTTTGAATTGTGGATGAAGTTGGATCTATCAAAGCTGCCGCTTGGAGAAAACGTGAGAGTTACGATCTCCTACTTTAATTCCTATACCAAGGAGGTGGAGAGTCAAGCTGTAGACCTGCAACTTTCAGATAGCATGACAAATGAAGCCTTTCACAAACTATACACTAGCAAGAAGATTTCTAAGCTTGAGGATGCCAAATCATCAATTAATTACAACACGCGAGAACTGAATGCCAAAATTGTGGATTTATCTGTAAAGTATCAAGTTCTCTCTGAGCAGACTGCGTTCTTGTGTGTGGTGACTGACGAAGTTCATGATGAAGATAAGGGGTCAATGAAAATTAACATTCCGAATATTCAATCTCATGACTATGTTGCCGATTCTTACGAGAGTGTGAATACCAATTCTTATGTGGGTGTGAATCAAAGGCAAAATTCGCCCTACGGAGCAGGAGATCCATCAGGGACGACAGGAAAAAGTGTAACCTACAGTTCAAGTCCGGGAAAGGGGGCGTTTGGAATTTCGAGTTACTCTAGCTTTTCATGGATATTAATTGTGTTGTGTCTTGTGATGTTAATACTTTGAAGACCTTGCTAAATTTGATTAACGCGTAACTCATTTATGTTCTCTTGTAATCATTCATCTTGCATCAGATATGGAGGGAAGAGAGTAAAAATCAAAGGAAAAGCTTAATTGACTTCAAATGGAAAAGAGTGATTATTACTTGCAGAGTGAGTTGGAAAATAGGATAGCATCCCTTCAGAGGATATTGGGAAAAGATAGCTCATCGACTTGGGTTGAACTATGTATAGAACCAGGAGAGGATTCCTTTTCCAACGTACGCTTGTATTCCTTAATTAAATCTGCTTCATTCATGTTTACTCAAATATATGACTATGATGCAAATTCCTTTCAATAAGCAAATTTTCACTTCTGAATAGAACAAGATTGACTATATAATTCAATTCGAATAGACTATATCGCTCAAAACATGCGATTGCAGCTTGTGTGAGTTTGAAGTTTGGAAATTTCAAAGTTTATTGGTTATGTGGATGAAATATTTTAATTTCCTTTTGAAAACCTTCAAAGTACATAAAGAAGCAAATTAGAAAATTTTTTCGTACCTAAAGCTTCCTTTAAAAGATCCAGTAGGAAGAAATGAACTTTGGCAGTTACTTACAAAATCATCACCCCTGAAGCAAGTACAAGGATAAAGAGAAACTCTTCGCAGTTGCTTAAACGGCTAATAATCGCTATACTACTGACTATCTCATAGTTGAGGTTTTCTAAATTCACCACGTGGACTATATTATATATAATTTTCGAATTATTTATTTCGTTCACCTCATAATATTGAAATAAAAATTATTGATTCAATTTTAAGATTCAACGATTATGAGACAAAAGACAATGTTCCAAAGAATTGTGTTAGCCATAGCACTTTTCTTTTTTTCTCATGTGAATGCTTTGGAAGGAGATCCTACAGAGTTTTATGGGTTACGGATCCGAGGAGAACACGAAAGCACTTTGCCACTTGTTTCTCAGGATGTTGATGTCAGAATTCATGGATCATTAGCTATTGTCAAGCTCTCTCAAAAATATCGAAACCCTTTCAGCAAAAATATCGAAACAGAATATCTCTTCCCTAAAAGTGAGAAGTCGACACTGTATAAGCTTGAAGCAACCTATGATAATGTTACTATCAGAGGGAAGATCCTTGAAAAAGAACAAGCGAAAGAGGAATATGAAATAAATAAAGAAAAAGGTTGTACTGTGGCTTATGCTGAGATTGTGGGAGAGTTGCATGATGTAATGAAGGTGAAAATTGGAAACTTGAGGCCAGAGGCTGAGATACTTGTTTCATTCTCATACATCGAGCCTCTACGAGTTGAGTTGAACTCGTTTTGGAGTTTCATATTCTATTCAACTCTCACTCCAAGATATACTCCTGCTCGTCAGGCTGTGAATGCACCAGATATTACAACTCAACATTCAACAGCTTTTAAAATGAATAGTAGTATTTCTGTTACAGTGTACTCGAATTCCCCGATCACACACTTGAGATCGACGTCTCATCCGATTCAAGCTAATTACTCAACAAATCGATCTGAGGTGGCATTTAAGATCGAAAGTAGCGACAGCTCATCCTCTCTCTTCGATAGAGACTTTATTCTCTACTTCAGAAATGACGAGGTGTTTAAACCACAAGTCTATCTTGCAAAACATCCTAGATTCGAAGGAGATTATGTGGCATACTTGAGTTTCTTCCCTGCGTTCAATTCATTTAACGCTGATGAAGTTATGAGATTTTTGGCAAAAGAATCCAAGATAGATTTGTACCGTGCCAGTATCGATCAAGATATCGCATCTTCCAAAGGAGACTTCGTATTCATTGTAGATCGTTCAGGCTCAATGCATGGAGCCAGAGTCGAAAACATGAAGAAAGCACTAGCTGGTTTTCTTGATGTACTACCAGTTGATTCCTATTTCAACGTTATCAGTTTCGGATCCGCCACTGAAAGGATGTTTCACACGAGTCAAAAAACGACCAAAGAGTCAATCAAAGCTGCAAAGACACAAATTAAAACTTTTGAAGCTAATTTCGGAGGAACCGAGATATTAACACCTATTGTTGAAGCCACAGAGCAACTCGCTGAAATTAAAGGGTATCCTCGAAAGGTCTTCCTTCTGACTGATGGTGACGTCACGAACTCCGACTCTATTATCAAATACGTGAAAAAGAGCTCTGGACGTTTCAGATATTGCTCTGTCGGAATTGGAAATGGGATTTCACCTTATCTCATCACTCGAATAGGAGAGTTCGGGAAATGTGGGCATGAATTTGTCAAAGATGATGAAGATCTGGGAGAAAAAGCAAAGAAATTATTGCACAATTCAATCTCACACTTCTTGGAGGATATTATAATCACAGTCGATTATGCCCACGCCTCTACTATTGTAGAAACAATTCCTTCTCTCGATGAAATGCCTCCTGTGTTGAAAAATGAGCCGTTTGAGTTGTGGATGAAATTGAATTTATCAAAAATTGCCCCTGAAGAAAACACGCGAATTTCTGTCTCCTATTTTAACTCCTACACCAATTCTCTAGAGAATCAGATTGTAGATCTGCGACTTTCAAATAGCATGACAAATGAAGCATTTCACAAGATGTACACTAGTAAGAAGATCTCTAAGCTTGAAGATTCCAAATATGATATGAGTTATCTAAAAGACAAAATCGTGGAGTTGTCTTTGAAGTATCAAGTTCTCTCTGATCAAACTGCGTTTTTGTGTGTGGTCACTGACCCTCTCGAAGAAATTCGTGAAGAACCACCAATGACCATTAAAATTCCGAATATTCAATCCCATGATTATGAGAATGCCGCCTTCAGTCATATAAAACATCGCACGGTTCGTCTGTATGATGGGCTCCACTTGCAGGCTGAATCCTATATACCAGAATCTTACGTCCATGACAATCTCGTAGATGAAGAATTTTGGACTACTCTGACTGTAGAAATTGTTAATAGTCAAGATTCAATCATCATCAACACGCAGGAACTCCAGTCCACTTCGAGTGGTTCTCATCAGGGACCCACCAAAGAAGCTGAAGAGCAAGCTCCAAATAAGAATGATGATAATACAAAAGAAAGACAAGATAGTTCACCATCCATTTCTTCTGAGGCTTCCCCAGACAAAACAATGTACTACGATCCATCGGCCACCACAAAAAATTTAATTGAACCAAGCTCTGGCCCAATGCCTGGGAAAGGATCATCAGGTATTTGGAGCTGCCCTAGCCTTTCATGGCTATTAATAATGATATTATGTGTTGTGCTCAATTAGACTTCTAAATTTGGTTAATGCTATTCGACATATATATTCCCTCTGGTTCAATATGCATTCAGAAATGAAAACAAATTTAGCAAGAGGTAATTCATAATTTATCACTGAAATGAAATACAAAAATTGTCAAATTTAGGCGTTTCTTATTAACACCTTTTCAACCGTTTCTTCCTCGATTTCATAACACGTGGGATTTTTTTAATAGCACACGCGATTGATATTGTATTTTCCTTGTCAGATTGATTTATCTGTCTCTTTTTTTTCTTGATCTCTTCATGAAATAATTTACCGATTCGAAATTAATAGAATAAATATGACGCAGAACACAATTTTGCAGAATTTCTTGCCAATTTTGGCTGTATTCTCTCTCCTTTCCCTGGCGAATGGTTTGGAAGGAGATCCTACAGAATTTTATGGGTTACGGATACAAGGAGAGCATGAAAGCACTTTGCCACTTGTTTCTCAGGATGTTGATGTCAGAATTCATGGATCATTAGCTATTGTCAAGCTCTCTCAAAAATATCGAAACCCTTTCAGCAAAAATATCGAAACAGAATATCTCTTCCCTAAAAGTGAGAAATCGACACTGTATAAGCTTGAAGCAACCTATGATAATGTGACTATCAGAGGGAAGATCCTTGAAAAAGAGCAAGCGAAAGAGGAATATGAAATAAACAAAGAAAAAGGTTGCACTGTGGCTTATGCTGAGATTGTGGGAGAGTTGCATGATGTAATGAAGGTGAAAATTGGAAACTTGCGGCCAGAGGCTGAGATACTTGTTTCATTCTCATACATCGAGCCTCTACGAGTTGAGTTGAACTCGCTCTGGAGTTTCACGTTCTATTCAACTCTCACTCCAAGATATACCCCTGCTCGTCAGGCTGTGGATGCTCCAGATATTACAACTCAGCATTCAACAGCTTTTAAAATGAATAGCAGTATTTCTGTTACAGTGTATTCCAATACCCCGATCACACACTTGAGATCTACGTCGCATCCGATTCAAGCTAATTACTCAACAAATCGATCTGATGTAACTCTCAAGTTGGAGAGCGATGCAACTTCAGCCCCTATTTTTAACCGAGATTTCGTTCTCTATTTCAGAAATGACGAGGTGTTTAAACCACAAGTCTATCTTGCAAAGCATCCCAAGTTCGAAGGGGATTATCTCGCTTTTTTGAGTTTCTTCCCTGCGTTCAATTCATTCAGCGTAGAGGATGTGATTGGATTTTTAGCAAAGGAATCCAAAGTGGATTTGTATCTTGCCAGTATCGATCAAGACATAGCGTCATCCAAAGGCGAATTCGTATTTATCGTAGATCGTTCAGGCTCAATGGACGGAGCCAGAGTCGAAAACATGAAGAAAGCGCTGGCTGGTTTTCTTGATGTTCTACCAGTTGATTCCTACTTCAACGTTATCAGTTTCGGATACAGCTCAGAAAAAATGTTTAACACGAGTCAAAAAACGACCAAAGAGTCAATCAAAGCTGCAAAGACACAAATTAAAACTTTTGAAGCTAATTTCGGAGGAACCGAGATATTAACACCTATTGTTGAAGCTACAGAGCAACTCGCTGAAATTAAAGGGTATCCTCGAAAGATCTTCCTTCTGACTGATGGTGATGTCACGAACTCCGACTCTATTATCAAATACGTGAAAAGAAGTGCTGGAAAATTCAGATACTGCTCTGTCGGAATTGGAAATGGGATTTCGCCATATCTCATCACTCGAATAGGAGAGTTCGGGAAATGTGGACATGAATTTGTCAAAGATGATGAAGATCTAGGCGAGAAAGCGAAGAAATTACTTCACAATTCAATCTCACACTTCTTGGAAGATATCAAAGTTGAAATAGATGTTGAACAAGCCCCGATTGTTGTAGAGACGATTCCTCTTCTCGATGAAATACCCAGAGTCTTGAAAAACGAACCTTTTGAGCTGTGGATGAAATTAAACCTTTCGAACGTCACAGCAGGAGATAATATGAAAATCACCGTCTCCTATTTTAACTCTTACAACAATAAATCCGAAACTCAGCCTGTGACTCTCAGGCTTTCAGACAATATGACCAACGAAGCTTTCCATAAGCTGTATACTAGCAAGAAGATTTCTAAGCTTGAGGATGCCAAATCAACAAACCCTTATGACAAGAATAATTTGAATGCAAAAATCGTAGAGTTGTCCTTGAAGTATCAAGTTCTCTCTGAACAGACAGCGTTCTTGTGCGTGGTCACTGATCCTCTCGATGACCTCAAAGACGATGCATCGATGACAATCAAAATCCCGAATATTCAGGCTCATGATTACGCAGAGGTCAGTTTCAAGCAGGCACATGCAAACTATGGAGGTCGGCCCATGCGACGACTCTCGGCAGAGTTGGGAGACTCCTTAGTGATGGACATAGCCTCCATAGAGATGGTCGAAATCGAGATGCCAAGTCCATCAGGATCAGCGCCTGATGAATTAGAAGATGAAGTTGGTGGCAGCGTCCTGCCTCCTGACTCACCTGAGCACGTTATTCCTCATCCTTCAGTAGAGATTAGTCCACAAGGCAATCAGCACGTTGGCGAACAAGTTTCTCCAGACAAAACAGAGAATTCCCCCACAGAAACAAAAATTCTAATTGAATCAATTGGTTCATATCCTCGCAAAGAAACATCAGCCATGCTGGGCTACTCTGGTATTTCATGGTTAGCAGTTGTATTGTGTTTATTTATTGTCAGCAATTAAATGAGGCTACTCAATTTCGGTTAATTCGTGACCCGTTCATATTACCTGAGAACTATATGGATTAGTCTCGACCTCATAATAGACAAAACTCTGAATAAATTAAATACAAGTCATGATTAAGCATATCTGCTTTTTTGTTATTCCTCTCTCTCCCGCTTAAGCAATCATATCCTTTTAATCAAGCATTTTATCTTTAAGACTACGGTTATAAGATTTCCTCTTGAATAACAATATTAAAAAGATAACTCATCATAAGCACTTCAGAATAAATGGATTTCTACTCAAATTACTTTTGCATATCCGTTTATCTGTAAATAAAAAAAAAACGAAATAGATTCCCACATTCTATTTGCCATCAATTGAGTTTATTTTTCTTAAGGAATTTATCCACGTGTTTCTCAGTGTCTCCCTCTTGCATCATTTTTGTGTATTTAGCAATCGCCACTTCTTTCGTCGCTGGGTTAAATCTATCGTATTCTTCATCTAAATAAGGCTTGCATTCATCATAGGTCTCAGGGAACACGTCCGGAGCGACCTCTCCGAAGATTTTAACATTCAGCCAATCCATTGGGAACACAGCGTTAACGACCGCGATGCCCAACATGATGTAAGTGAGAACGGAAATTTGCTTGAAGAAAAGCCAATCGAACAAGAAGTTCGCAACACCGAAGATAATCAGATACCATTCAAGGACTTCAGTCATTTGGAGCGCGATCTCTACTCCCAGCGCTTTTCCAATTGAAGATTTTCTCAAAATATTGTATTTGTCTACCCAATAGCAGAGGAAGATACCCAGTAAAGTCCAAACCAAGACAATTGGAACCACCGGTGCATAGAAAGCCGCGGAGAACAAACTCTTGATGATTCCTGAGTACGATGTAGCGAAGTCGACTTGCGGATGCTCGAATAGCAGCATGGCCTCGCTCTGGGTCAACTTTGACTGATCTCCTTCTCGCTTGGCTTTCGAGCGGTTGTACACTCTGAGCCAATACCAGATATTGACAAGGTTATAGATAGGAGTATAGAACGCATTCATTTGGAAGACGAAGATAATCGATTCAATCATTCCTCCAGGACCCCAATAATTATTCGTGAACCACGCTACAGCAAACGTGATAATCGAGGTGTTCAAGAACTGCGCCCAAGCGAGTTTTTCTGCCACCGAGGTGTAATACTCTGTCCAGCTGGCATTTTTCTCAAAGAATACCAGCTTTCGGATCAGGTACTGGAGTACGTAGTTAATAATCACGATCACAAAGGAAGCGAAGTACGAAATGCCTTGGACTCCCAGCGATGAGACCTTCCCAGTATGCGCCTTTTGAAGGTCGCTAATCAATTTGGCCTTGATATCATAAATCCCGAATACTCCTCCGAAGCAGACCAGCAGGATCAAGAAGCAAGCCAGGTCCACGATGATCGAATTTCTTACTCTCACCGAGTGTTTCACTCCCAGGTTTTCCCAGAAAACATCAGAAGGTTCAGGTGCCTCTTGAATTTTCAAGGTTTTCCCTTCCATTTTCATCTCGGGCTCCTCGCGGCTACTTCGCCACCTTTGAAGGAAGGCTTGTTTCCATTTATTCAGCACATCCCAATACTGCTGCTGAGTGTTAACGGTAACAAAAGCGATTCCAAGGAACTCACCTGCTTCTCCTTTGATGTAGGCCTTTCGCATTTGTCTCAGAGCCAGTCTGGCGTCACTTAACGTCTTTTCGACGTACTGAAGCTCATTGTCGACGAGTTCGCCTTTTTGGCCCCGTTGAACGAGCTTTACTTTCTGATGGACTAATTCATGGACTTCGTTCTCTAATTTTAGCTTATCGACGACATCGTAGCAGCAAACGACTTTCCTAACTTCCAATTTTTGGCCAGGTAAGGCATTATTCTCGATGAATTTCCATATTTCCTTCCTCATGTCAGCGCCGGGAATCTTTGGGATGTTCTTAATCATGAAAGTGTAGTCAGAGATCGAAGTATCGCGATCGTCGCAGACTTTAGCTGTGACTCTTTGTCTGTAACGGAACAAATGGAAGAAGGCAAGGACAAGGATATAGGACACAAGATTGAAGATCCTTTGGTAGTGGTTATAGTCAGTCATCTTCTGGATATCGGCTGGAGAGTCGGTATCGTCCCACCTCTTGTTGGCGAGCGAGAGTTGAGTGGATGAGCTCAGCACGCAGGTCGAACTGTTGGTGGTCTCGAATTGGTCAGAATCTTTGCAAAAAGTCCCTTCGCTGTTTGAATAAATGCCGTAGGCTCCCCTGCCTGCGAACATTAGAACCAGAAGTCCCATGGAGAAGTAAAGAAATTGGAAGTACATAGGGTAGGCGGGACCAAGGAAATTAAGATCGTTGCCACTGCTACAGATCGGGAGTTTTTCAATATCGACTGGGCGGCCGCTCATTTCATCGACGTTGATTGCCTGACCTTTAGGCGCCTTGACTGGTACTCCGATGGAGGTTGCTTTTAAATGGTCTTCGGCCATTTCCCAATCAGGCGGGATTTGGTGAGGACGATAAGTCTTATTTTGGATCTTGTCGCTGTTCATGAAGGCTTTTCCGGGCTGAGGAGCCGTTATTTGCTCTGGCATTGGCATGCCGCCTTCTTCTACATCATCGTCGAGAAAAACGCTGACATTCAACTCGATGTCATCGTAAATGTGAAAATTTTCAACGTTTTCACCGGTCCCAGGCGCACCCGCGCCTTGGGCACCGAGATCAGCGACCTTTTTCCCTGAAAGAGAAAGCCTTTCTTTGCTCTCCCTTTTCTCTAAGAGAGGGTACTTGTTATCGTTGGATTCACCTTCCATTTTTAGTCTCAAATACAAAAAGTTTAAAATTTATTCAAAAATAGACTCAAGGCCTATCATTAGGGATTTACACTGATTAAAAAACAACAAACCAAAGTCAAAAAAAAAAAAGGTAAATCATTTGGTTTTCTCCCTTAACAACAGACCTCTCTAACTTTAGCTATCAAAAGGTCAAGTTCATCAAAGTAATTTAACTAACGCGAATTATTTTTTGTTAATTTATTACCTCTGTGATTCGGATTTAGATTCAACAACAAATTTACTCCTGTTTTCATGGATTATTTTACACAGAACTCAGATAAAGTTTGAAAAGTGGCATTGTCCTCACTTTCCTATTAATTTTCTGCTTTTTATTTGATACCTTTATAAAAAAATGTCTTTGTATAACCTTCCTAGCGGTCGAACGAAATTTATCCACAAAGAAACGAGAATTGAAAGGAAACTCTCTCTCTCATAAAAACCAAAGAGAAGTCGAGAGGTTTCCTCCACAGTTTACTCATCAAGGCTTTTAGAATTTGAGTCTGTCATACTCACTGGTAGGATCTGCAAAGTAGATAGTTGAGTGGTCTTTTTTTTGCCTAGTCTCGAATGGATCTGCTCTTTCTTGACTTTTAAGAATATTGAACTTTGTCTCTTCTGATTGTCTCGCACACCAGACGGTCCAGAATTCGATCGATCTCTTTCTTCGTTTTGGTCAGGATCTGACTCGAGTCTCAAGCTTCCGTTGCTTTCGGGAGGATTTCTCATGTACTCGGAGAAAGCGTCTCCTAGTAAGGTTTGGGCAGGGTTTTGTGCGCCGTGAGTTTGATGAATCGGGAAGAAGTAGCGTTTGAATGCGCTCATACGCAGAGTGCTTGTATCCTGAGGCGTGAGCATCGTTAACTCCTTGTCTGCGGTATCGAAGCTCCGCTCAATCGAGCTCTGTCCTTCGCCGTTGGTTCCAATGTTTTCTAAAATGATTGTTCCTGTTCGAGGAGACCCGATTTCTTTGTTTGAAGGAGCTTCTTTATTCTGATCTGTGAAATTAATTGAGCTGGGATCTCTTATTTCAGTATTGAACTTCGATGAATGTCTTAAGAAAGTTACTGAAGGAGAGGTTCTCGTGTTTATCGGCGAGGACGGTACATCGAGCAAGTTCAGAGTCTTCTGGAGCATTGATTCAAGCTTCGGTCTTTCTGCTATTTCGAGTTTTGCGGGTTCTTTGGCATTGCTTTTTTGTGGAGAGCTTAGATTGCTTCTAAGTAAGGATTTAATGGAGTCGATATTTTCGAGGGCTAATGTGAGATCGGATTTTGCGATGGGTTTTTTTACGCTGCTTCGAGCACTTGCTAATGAGGGCCTGCTCTCGAAGAGCAATGTTGGAGAGATTTGATTTCTGCGGCGTCGTAAGTGTTGACTTATCTTCTTGGCGTTTTCTATGACGAGGGCGATCACTTGCTTGGCTAATAGACAACATGTTGTAATTGAAACAGCGAAATTGATCGAAATCATGATCCATCCGAGCTGGTTCCTCATGTCCACACTTGGGTCAAACAGCATCGAGACTTTGATGCCTAGCGCCAGACCAAATGCACCTAGTAGCAAGCATTCGGCTACGACCAAAGCGATAAATTCAATTTTATCTGGCTGAGACTTGACTCTTATCACGAAAATGATATACGCACATTGCAGAAGAGTGAGAGTAATAGTAGACACCCATGGATGCTCAGAGAAGGTTATCGCGACGACAACCATGACGTACATTCGCAACATGTTGATTGGAAGCTGGAAGAAGTGGATACGTTTCTCTGTTTTCGTTCCATCGAATAGGGTTTCACATCGGCGGAACTTCTTCTTTGTCTCATCGGGATCCCTTAGATAGGCTTTAGAGTATTTAAAAGTGAAAACCAAGGCCATGATGAGAAAAGTGGTGCAACCTATCACCGAAAGGACTGACAAGGCAAAGCTTGCGCGGGTGTAGTCCGATATAAAGCTCGAGTAATAGAGTTGAAGGATACTATACCCGAAATACAAAGGGAAATTCGAGATGAATATTTGTAAGAACGCGTTCCATGCGAGAAATTTATCAACTTCCGTGCCGATATCAGCCAATTTCTGAGGAATAATTCTCGGTTTTTTGAACTGTAGCCAGACTTTCATCGCAATAATGACACCAAGCCCTATGACCAGCGTGGAGATTACATAACAGTTGTTTATCAGGAATATCGGCGAGATTTCCTGAGTTTGAAGGACTCTGGAGAGCGTCATGTTCGGTAGTAAGTATTCTTCAGGCTCAGGACAGAAGCAAACAGGGATGAAGAGATTGCTCGGGTCAATATAAGCCTGCTTGTAGAGCTCCACGACATTCGGCGGCCAGGCTATATCCAGAAATTGCTGGAGCTGTATCAGATCGGTGATAAGTCTGATTTGCAAAAGGAAGTTGGTGATGCCGCCAGTTGCTACGATAGACGCCGCTTGGACTGCTGTAGTCGCATGCTCGGTGGCTTTGGAGGTCTTCGCAGCGGCTGAGACAACGTCTGATTCAGTTGGAGTGAAAGGATAGTACTCTGCCAATGAAGCGACCGCTGATTTGCTTGTTACGGTGTACTTGTTAGTAGGATCGGTGTCAAAGTCTGCGCCTATCAGCAGATCTATGATCAGTTGTGTGTTGGCTGGGTAGTAAGATTGCGTTAGAAGCGCGAGAGTGATCGTTGAGTTGCTCGTGATCTGAAATGCGTAAAGCGAGGAATCCAGTAGTGCGTTTCCCAGAGTGACTTGAAGAACGTTAAGGAAGTACTCCAAGTAAGCATCTCCCACTGAATCCGAGAAAAGGAGCTGGACCTGGCGCGGATCACTCGTTAATTTAATCGTCAAGGTCAGAGGGACTTTAAGAGCGCAGATCGGCAACTCCATATTTCCGTGCATAGTGATCTTTGTCTCGTAGGTTCCCGAAGGGCATTCAAGCAAGCATTCGTTGTTGAAGAAGAAATATCCACTTTGGCAAAGAGTGCAGTTTTTGTCGGTAGGACCTTTGCAGGTCAAGCAAGTCGAGTGACAGACACCACAGGTCAAGTTGCCGCTGCCTGGGACCGTGCTCTCGTAAGTAAACGCCGGACATGCGATATAACAGGTGTTATTGAACAAGTAATGCGAGCTTGTGCACTGAGCGCATCCGTTTTGCCCGCAAGTCTGACAGTTGTTTGGGCAGCTCATACATTTGCGAGTTACTGGGTTCGGGATGTTACTAGGAGGACATTCCGCCACGCATTGGTTGCCTGAGAGATAAAATCCAGCCGCGCATGATGTGCAAGAGATATAGGAAAGGCAGGTAGAGCATTCTGCAGGACAGCCGCTAGTACAATCCACAGGATTTGGTCCGACACAGCTCAAGCATGTACCAGCACATTTGACGCAGCCTGGGACTGTGGTATCGAGGAAGTAACCAGAAGGGCACGTGGTAGCGCATTGATCGCTATTAGGAGCTGGTTGGATGTAGTATCCGCTCACGCAGGTCGTACAAGAGGTAGCGCCTGTACAGGTGAAGCATGGATTAATGCAGTCTATTGTTATTGAGGAAGTTAGCCATTATATAACAAAAAAGGTTACTTGAACAGGTATTTGTGAAGCTATCCGGATAAGTGCCTGCAGGACAACTTGTAGATACAACGCAGGTCGTTGTCCCTTGCAGCATATAGTATCCAGGAGCACATCCAGAGCATTGAGTGTACGCTGGCCCAGTGCAGGTGCTACAAAACGAACTACATGTCTGACACGTGTTTGTCGTAGTATCTGGGTATGTGCCTGAAGGACAACTTGTAGAGATAACACAGTTTGTCGTTCCTTGCTGTAGGAAGAATCCTGGAGCACATTGGGTGCACTGAGTGGCGGCAGGTCCTGTGCAGATACTGCAATAAGTATGGCAAGTTTGGCACACGTTCGTCAAGCTATCCGGATAGGTACCCGTTGGACAGCTTGTCGATATGACACAATTAGTAGTTCCTAGGATGAGGTAGAAGCCAGAGGCGCATTGAGAACATTCGGAGGTAGTTGGCCCTGTACAGACACTGCAAAATGGATTGCAAGGCTTGCAAGTATTTGTAGAACTATCCGGATAGGTGCTGGTAGGACAGGCTGATGCTACAACGCAATTAGTTGTCGATGGCACCAGGAAATAGCCTGAAGAGCATTGAGAACACTGCGTATTAGCTGCGCCCGTGCAGACGCTGCACATCGTATTACATGGCTGGCAAACAGAGGTGGCGGTGTCTGGGAAGGTGCCTGTAGGACAGCTTGAAGGTAGGACGCAAGTTGTTGTTGCTTGCAGCTGGAAGTAACCTGTGGCACAGAGAGGACATTGCGTGTTCGATGCTCCAGTGCAAGTGCTGCAATATGGATGACAGGTCTTACAAGTGCTCGTTGGAGTATCTGGATAGGTACCTGCTGGGCAACTCGTCGACGGAAGGCAAGTCGTCGTTGCTTGTACTTGGAAATAACCTGAGGCGCATTGAGGACATTGAATATTCGACGGTCCGGTGCAGGTATTACAGTACGTATGACAGGACTCACAAACCTTTGTCGAGCTGTCTGGGTAGGTACCTATCGAGCAGCCTGACGCCACAACGCAGGTTGTTCCTAGTAAGAAGTAACCTGTAGCGCACTGGGAGCATTGGCTGACGGCTGCTCCCGTGCAGACGGTGCAATATGCGTGACAGGACTCACAAACATTTGACGATGTATCTGGATAAGTGAGTGCAGGGCAGCCTGATGCTACAACACAGGTAGTTGTGCCTTGTTTTCGGTAGTAACCCGAGTTGCATTGGGAACACTCATTGACGGCTGGGCCGGTACAAACTGCGCAGTACGAGTGACAAGGCTGACAGATGTTTGTCGAGCTGTCTGGGTAGGTACCTATAGGACAGCTTGCCTCGACGACGCATGTCGTCGAACTTGGCAGGAGGTAGTAACCAGTGTCACAACTAGGGCACTGGGTAACAGCAGATCCAGTGCAGGTCTTGCAATAGGAGTGGCATGGTAGGCAAGCTCTCGTGGCGCTGTCCGGGTAGTAGTAGTTGGTAGGACAGGCGGTCAAGCAAGTGGTGGTATCTGGCGCTGGCTGTTGGAAATAGCCTAAGTTGCATCCTCCGCTGCAGCTGGAGGGTCCTGCGCCAGTACATTCAACGCATCCGGGGTCGCAGGGCGCACAAAATGCGGAAGTTGGATAAGTTCCTGCAGGGCAGATGAGACCACAGGTACCACTGGGAGTAAGGACTCTTGAGGATACGCAAGAGAGGCAAGCGTTAGAGGCTGAAGAAGTACACCCATCACAGCCAGTACTGCAAGCTGATTAGATTTGTAAAAAATGAGTTGGCTCATTAAAAACATTTTAATTTACGTAAGCAGGAAGAACCGCTGATATAGTTGCCTGGAGGGCAATAGCAGTCATTCGAAGCAGTGTCCAGAAGAAACCCTGAGCCACAAGATGCGAGGCAGACTCCATTGAACTCTACTTTGGATGTGCATGTGAGGCAGTATGAACTTGAAGTATCGATCCCGATGCTGATTTTACAATTTGAACAGGTCACTATAAATTCTTTTAATGAAGCTCCAGAAATAACTTCGTTACCATCAAGCACATTCCCGTCACGAGAGACAGTCACGTCTTTCAAATATCCATCGAATCCACAGGTCGGATCTCCAATATAGACTTTATCGGTCGAGGACCCTGTCCACGACGTCACTGCAACTGTCGTCATTCCAAGGGTTTTCCCAAAACCTTTGTAAGCTTTACACTTCGGATTCAGTGCACCGCCATAGGTCGTACACATTACAACGATCGAAGTTGAACTTGCTAATTTTGTTACAAAAATCGCTTTATTTAATGCTTCAACCAAAGTAATTACCCAGCGAAAGAGTAATACTAAGCGGGGTTTCGACACCGTTGATAATCAGAGACACACCCAGGGTACCTTTGACCACAATGCCAAAAATAATCGTACCAGACTCCTGTAGAAAAAGTAAATCTCTTGGAAACATTAAGGAAAATTACTGAGACGCGTTGGATCACAGGAGCCGTGCAACTGGGAGCAGCATTCAAGAGAATAGTGAAAGAAACCGTAACCGAGGTATCCGTACCAAGAAACGTGATTAAAGGAAGCTGGATGTAGGTTGGCTGCCCTGAATTCGTAAAACGCAGTCCGTTGGCGATGCTCTAAGAAATTGTTATCAGTTATCAGTTTAGAACTTAAAATTAAAAGCTACCGTTTCCCAGGTAGGATCGTTCAAATCGGGGATGATAGACGAGCCCATTATTCCTTCATTAGCATTGGAACTGACGTCTATCGCTTGTTGACCGGTCTTCGCATCGAAAGGCATATACAACACAAAACCGCTGACTCCTACAGTGCTGGGTTGTTGCCCTGACATATATTCGAAACCCTGATCGAAAGAAAGCGCGACTCCCGGCATGACGGATATTCCTCGTATTTTTCCACAGAAACCATCAGCGACCCCATTGAAACCGTTGACAAAGACCATAAATCCTGAAGCGGCTAAGTTCGCAATGTAGATCAGAAGACCCCATGGGTCCGTTTCTTGAAGAAGCCAACCATTTGTCCCAGGGTCGTATATTCCGGCGCATTGGTTGCCACCGAGGAGCCCTGACGATACTCTCGACGCAAAAATCCAGTACCACTTGTTCAAAGTGTAGCCACTCAAGCTGACAACCAAGTTGTTAAAACGATTTCCGATACCAAGAAGCAGCCCTCCACCTCCAAGCCGGACGTTAATCTTATTTCCAGTGTCTAATTCAATCGAAACGACTTTGCAATTTGCTGAATTCGCGTCATTGGAAGCACTAATCCCAAATCAGTTACTCTTTGTGAAAACAATATTTACTCTAAGGTGACTCGTAATACATACGCAAGACCTGAAGGAACGGCATCAATTCGGATCCAGACACCAAAAGACAGACCATTTGCCTCTAGAATCAAAATATTACCAATGATTTCTGATTACTTATGATAGATTGTTACCGCCATCAAATGTCATCACCTGGGTTCCTGCGGGTTTGGCTCCGGTGCAAGTGTTGTACGAGTTATCCAAACCACCATAAATACCGTTGCAATTCTGGGCATCTAAGAGGGTTTTTGGTTAAGGTTGTCAGGATTATCAATGTAGTTACGGATGCTTTCGCAGAAACTCCACACAAGGAGTGTTAACAAAATTATTTGGAGTGTGTTTCTGCTGCGTAAAAATTTGGTCATTTTCGGAATTATCAAGTTTGATCGTGAATTTATTAAATTATCAGTGAGCTATTTAAAGAAGTTTTTCTTTGGACCGATAAAATTCTAAAGTGCTCTCTCAACCTATCTTGTCATAAAATTCTTTAATAGAACGAACAATCCGGAATTAATTTCTCGATTTTCTATTAATAATCATTAAACAAGTGGGGGGTTCCTTTTAATTGAGTCTCATACGTCAGTAACTTTAAAGTTGGCAATTTAAAATAATTTGATCAGGTAAATTCTCTTGGCCCTATTCTAAAAGCTACGAAACCGAGAGTGCTTTAAATTAAGGCAGCACGTTTCGTGATTCTCTTACCTTTCAAGTTGTCATATTCATACAGGCTGTTTCATCCATTATTCAGGTACTGGATCAATGTATGAATGAACTTTAGAGACATTAAGGCGATAATTGTGCTTTGAATGGTGGGAATCCACTAAGATTTTATGGCTTTTTGCTGACATGGGAGAAGTTTGAATTCACAATTGACTTGCTATTTTAAATTAAAAAAAAAAAAGCAAACGTGCCAATTAGTTACTTTCCCACCGGTTTTGATTAAATAGAATGCTGCAAAATTTTAAAATAACTTCTTCGATAAATTTAAATAATTTTTAAAGACAGTTCGATCGCAATTCCTATGCGAGAACTGGACAGAAGAAGCTTCTAATTAGTGGAAACGTATAAGCTGTTTTTTCTATAGAGATTCCACTGCTAAGAAAACCTTCACGATCGAATGTGATATGATACCATTCGTCACCTTTGCAGTGCTGGGCTGCTAAAATTCGTTTCGTTTACAAAGCAGCCTTTGAGTGAGGAGTTATCGGCCTGGGAATGGCTAACTCAAAGAATTCGGAGTTTTGGCAGCTTGATGTTGAGTTAATATGATGAATAATGTTTCTTAGTTGAGTTGGCGGCCCAAAAAGAGAATATTCTTATCGAAAAGCAAGGATAACTATCTAACTCTACAATCATCATTTGGCTGCTCATGGATAACTGAAGTTTTCCTTGGCATAAACGGAACAGTCAAGACTTTGCTGCATTAAATTGATTTAGCAGTATGTTAAGGAATTACTTAAATAAAATAAGTTTTCAGGTGCACTTCAAGGCAAATTTAAATGGCTGCTTTCATATCATGTGCTTAAGGAATTAAACATATGATTGCCAAGTTGCGAAGTGCATCAATTATGGTAGGAATTCTCAGTTCGAAAACCAGGAGGTTAAAGGAATAAGATCATGGACTTCATAAAAACCAACAAGTTAGGTACGGTGCAGAAGTGGTTGAGAGGAAATTATTCTTCTGTTCCTCATGGAAATTCTTTAGAAAAATTTGATATTTATAATACAAATTGTGGTAAAGCTTGCTTCTAAATTAATTCTGCAATTTATTACGTTCTCTCGATACAATACAGCTTCGTGTTGAAACTGAAGTTCAAATTATTGAGATAAGCAACATGTACCTTTAGGGCCAGCAAAATGGCTTTAAAAAATACTAGACTGCAGAACCGATTCTCATCGAGAAATGATGTGCTGGCTAACAGCAAACTCGTTGTTTCAAATTGCATCAATGCACAGTCATTCTTCTGTTTAATGGTGAACTATAGTCTTGAGCACAATGACTCAAAGCAATTGTTACATGAATTTCCTTTATTGGCTAAAGCTTCACAGATCATATTTAATTTCCAAAGAAACAATTTTTCCTATTCCATGACCTAAGAATCAAATTTTTCAGCTCTGGTTGGCTTATTAAATCACAAATCCCCCTCTTAACATCTCCATTTTATCCCCACAAGACAGATTTTCCGAGGTGACTTCTGAACTTCCTGTTCTACGAAGATTTATTAAAATAGCTTTGAATATTAAGAATTTGAAATTATTCTAATTTTGGAAATAACTTCTTTGATTCGCAGAATCATCAAATATTTCTCGAAAATTTCGTTTTCAATCAGAACAATTCTGTTTCCTACAAGGAGAAATATTCGTTTCTCTTAGATCTTTGCTCATATTAGACCTGGCTTCAGGGCCTCTTGCTTCAGATTTTCTTGCACCGTGCTTAGAAAATCATCTTATGCTGTACTCTTCCATAAAATTTAACCTGATGAAAGTGGTCATAGAATCTCCATTATCAATTGAGACTTGAATCCTTGTGATTATTGCAAAAGAATCAAAGTCATGTACTCACATTAGTATTGAACATTAGGAAAAAAATCTTTTTTAAGCTGTTCTATAAAACGACAGAGCACCTAAGCTCTCTTTTCTTTATTTCTTTTACTATATACCACAATCAAAGCATATTTTCTTCACCAGCTTACAATTTAAAACAACTTACTTGATTTACTCGAACTCAGAGATATTTGCTCTACTTACTATTCTCCGTAGCATTATTATTCCTTAAGTTAAGCAAGTACTTAAAGTTCTCCGATGCTTCTTTCGGTTTAGAAGCTAGAGTCATATTTAACACCTCTTTCTTATGCTCCTGCAGCTCAATCATCCTCTCTTCAATCGTGTCTTTGCAAACAAACTTCGTGATGAATACCGGCCTCGTTTGCCCTATACGATGCACTCTTTCGATGGCCTGAGCTTCTACACCCGGATTCCACCATGGCTCAACCAGCAGCACATGGTTCGCTTGCGTCAGGTTAAGTCCGACGCCTCCAAGCATCAAACTGACCATCAGAACGGTCGTATCAGGGTTTTCCAAGAACTTCGCAAGGACTTTTTTCTTCTTTTCCTTGCTGCATTTTCCGTCAAGTCTTACGAACTGGATCTTCGCAGCGTTCAGCTCGATCTCTAGAATGTCCATCATTCCCATCCATTGGGTGAAACAGACGCATTTCTCCTTCTTGTTTGCGATTTCGATAAGCGATTCCATCACAGCGCTGACCTTAGCGCTTGGTTTGTAGTCCTTCGTGAGTTGCTGTTTGTCTGTGTTCAATGCTGCCTTGTAAAAGAGAACAATATCGTCCTTTTCTAGATGCTCATGGCAGTTAGGACAGGTGTTTCGAGTATTCATGTACTCAGCGATACACTCTTCGCAGAAAGTATGCCCGCAGCGAGAGAACGCTATGTTGGTTTCTGGCTCTGAGAGACAGATCGTGCAGGTATCAAGCTGATTTTGCTGCATAGCATCGATTTTGCCTCTGAGCGCCCTCACTGAGACTCCTTTCTGCACCGCAGGTAGATCTGAGGCAGCGCCTTCGATATCAATTTCGATTCCTTTGTCTTTCAGGAACTTAGTGAGATTCTTGAAGAGCGTTTCCCTCGATATTGACTCCGTGTTGGCCTTTACGAGCACAGGGTGGTCGCAAATTTGTCTCATCCGAATCAACTGCTTGAAGATGTGGAAATAGCCCTCGCCGTAGAGCGCTTGCTTTTGAAGCAACGTCAAAAACTGCTTCGATACGTTCTTATTGTAGTTCTCATAGTACTCTCGCTCATCCTTCGATAATTTCACTTCCTTGAACTGAATCGTTTTTGGAGGTAAATCAATCTCTTTCTTATCGACAATACTCAACGAGACCTTTGTTCTCCTCAGCATGATAGGCTTTAGGATATGTTGAAGAAGCCTCAAGTCTTTGGTTTTGAGCGTTTTGTTAACAAAGGACTCCCAAGCGGTGTGATCCAGTCCCCAAGGGTCGATGTCCAAGAAATGCAGCAAACTGAAGATATCATCGAACTTATTCTGGATAGGGGTGCCTGTTAACGTCCATCGGTATTTCGCCTTTAGTTTGAACACTGCACGGGAGGCTAAATTACCTCTGGTTCGAATATTATGCGCTTCGTCGAGGATAACACGATGCCAGAACACTTCAGTCATCAGCGACTTCTTCCTTCTGATTTCTTCCCCGAGGATTTTGTACGAGGTGATGATAATATCGTATTCAAGGATGTCATACTTCCCTACAAGATTTTTCGACATCGTATCATAGACGAGGACTTTGAGCGCCTTTTCCTTGGTATGTTTTCTCACTTCAAGCTTCCATTGCTCTCTCAGTATCGGCGGACAAACGATCAAAGTCCCCCCGAAGCCTGTGCGCAGCAGCGGCTCTTTTTTGATGTTGCTCTCGTTGTTTAGCGAATTGTTGAGAGTCTTTGAGAGTTTCAGAGGAGTTTCAACTGCTGTCGACATCGGGCTGTCCATCAAAAATCTGCTATCTGAACTTGGAGCTGCATCTTCAACTTTCAGCTCCACTTTTTTGAGTCCGGTCGCCGGGTCGCGGCTGAGGAAATCTTCATCCTTGCGCCAGCTATTCGCGAGGATAAGCGCAATAGACATCACGGTTTTTCCGAGACCCATGTCATCAGCCAGTATCCCGCCTCCAAAGTATTCCGGTATCACCGGCTTAGTGTCTGTGATTCTACCATCGTGGATATTCAAGTATAATTTCCCGCCGTTCTTTAGTTTCCACTCTTCGAATAAGGGATTTTTGCCTGATTTGTTATTCCTCGGCTTCAATACCTCCCAAAGCTCCGGGAACTTGCCTTCCCGCGAAAGCATCCAACTCAACGCAAATCTTTGGTACTCGCGCAAACGAGTGGCCATTTCCTCAGGCACGTCTTTGAACTTGAGCTCATTCAGCTCTCTCTTCTTGAAAATGATCTGGTCTCTATCCTCATAGGTCTTTTTTTCAAGGGCCTTGTTCTCGCTCTTTGATCTTTGCCTTGTTTCTTCCTCCGATTTCGCAAACCGAGCTGACCGACGGCTTTCGAGTTTCTCTTTACGAGTACTCTTGCTTTTGTGCTTGTGTTTATGCCTATGATTGTGCCGGTGCCCGCTTTTGGACTTTCTTCTGACTTTCTTCTTGTTGCTGCTTCTTGGAGTCTCTTTCTCATCTTCGGACTCCTCGATCCTCATCCCTTCCTCTTCACTGTTGTCTTTTTCTTCTCCCTCCTCGTCTTCTGTGATGATCACGTTGTTTTCGTCCTCGCTATCAGAGCATACGGGCTCTTCGTCCGCCTTTTTAATTCCAAGTGAGATTTCTTTTTCTTCCTTCTCTACTTCATCAACTGTGGCCCTCACAAAGGGATCATAAAAGTTCTCCTTGAAGACGAGCTTTGCTATCTCTTCTGGTGAGTAATTTCCCATACGTCTGTTCATTAGTTTCTTAACGAATGCTCTTCCCACCGGCTTCATTTTCAATAGTTCAAAGAGCTCCTGAAAAGCGAACACTCTTCTTGTCTGCGCGCCAATAACTTTGATAAACTGCTGGAAATCATACTTCTCGCCCTTTTCGTGAATATACTGAGGTAGTGTCCCTTGACGTAGCAAGTAAACCGTAATTTGGACATCAAAGCCCTTCTGTTTCCGCAGTATGCATTCAACTAGACTCTCTTTCAGTAAATGCACGAGCGTACGGTCGCTTTCGGAAAGATAACCCACAAGAGTATCACCAACTCGGAGTTCTGCTCTCTCAACTGCAGATTCATGAGTTTTGGTGTAGATTAACTCCAACTGCGTGTCTTTTGGAAGCGAGGACCAAGCGCTCGTGCATTTAACCGCCGGACTTTTGAAGGTGCCGAGGAGTAATACCCTATCATTATTCTCAACTTTCGGTCTCATTAGTGACACCTCTGACTCACTGCTGTCTTCTTCATCCGAGTCTTTTTCGACTATCATGATCGGCTCCGATCCAATCTCGGATACGTTATCTTGCTCTTGGGATCTTCTACCATCATTGGATCCTTCAATTTTGATTTCTTCATCTCGTTGTAATCTCCAATGGTAATCTACCTCAGAGAAACTTCTTTTGATGGGTTGTAGCGTGGAGATATTCGAGGTGGTCTGGCTTCGTTGGTAGGCCTCTTGTTCTTCCTGCTGCAGTCTCGCTGCGAATTCATGATCTCGTTGGATCTGGACAATTCTTTCTTCCTCGTTGATAGTCTCTATATCACGGCGTGTGCTTGTTGCGGGTTCTGAGCGTCGGTGGGAAAGGCTCCTTCTCCTGCTGCTGCTCTGCCTTCTGTTTGTGCTAGTTGACATTTTTTGAAGTCGATACTTTTAAAAATGTTAGCGGAATCGATTTTGTTTTAGATTTTCAAACTATCACGCGGTAAAATTAATCAATCTCAAATAAACTGTTCAAAAGACCCCAACGCTTCACAAATCACATATTTTGTGAGTTCTTTCTGCACATTATCTGAAACTGAGAAAAGACCTGATTATAACACATCCTGTGCTTATTATTCCACCGATTTTTGGTAATATATCGATATCAAACAATAATAGTAATAAGCTAAACTACAATGAACATTTTAAGTTTAAATCATCTATGAACTGAAAAGGGATCGTATTGTCTTTTTCAAGTGATCATCTTAAAGCAATGAAGTTTCCATTATTAATTCATTTTAGGCTCAAAGAAAATTTTATTGAATTCTATAAATTGGCTGCAAATTGTATTTAAATCATTTGGCGGTAAAATTTGCCTTCTTACATATCATCCTCATTTTTCTGACTCCACTCTCAACACATGCTCTCAGTTAGCAAAGATATGGAAGAACCCATGGACAATTTCGACCATCAGCTAAACCTGCTCGCTAAAATGCTGGCCGTTTCATTAGATATCCATGTCTTCGGACTACCCGGCATCGGAAAATCCTATTTAGTCAAGCAAGTATTCACTAAAACAAAAACCACGCACTTCAATATCAACTGTATGGACCACCCAGACAAAGTCTCGATCCTTAAGGCACTCACCCAACACTTATCAACCCATTTCGATTATAAGTTGCCAAGCTCTGGTAACGTATCAGGCTTGATTACTCACCTTCGCGGTCTCAGGACTCAGCTGGCTGCGAAAAAGAAGTTCGCGTCCCTCCTAAACGAGAGTGTGTATATCGTATTCGACAATGCTCAGTTCATGAATGGAGTATCTGGGAAGTTTTTGGACTCGCTGCTGAAGATTAAGCAGCTCACGGGTTTCAAGATCGCTTTTATCTTTATTTCCAACGGGGAAGACTTCTTCACTCAGATAAAAGACTCTTGTAATTTCAGATCGCTGGCTTACATTGCGAAATTCCGAAAGGAGCGGCCCACTGAGACGGAGCTGTCAAAGATACTCTTCGATTATCTCGATGAAGTGGTCCAAACCGAGAAAAATATGGTGTTCTACCAAAAGATCATTCAAAACTCGGTCAGAGACTTTGTGCAGAGTTTTACCATGAGCACCATCAAGATCAGCAGCTATAAGCACATCAGCAAAGTGTTGCTCTCAGCGACCTTGGAGCATCTCGAGACAAACAGCAAAAGCTTCGTGAAGAACCCAAGTCCATTTTTGGCGTCGAAGAACGATTTGTTTGTAGTTGCAAAGAAAATTTTCCTTGATAATCCCGAGTCGAAGATCGGGCTGAATTCGATAAAGAACAAGATTTACAATGAAGGCAAAGTGTCCTTCACGAACGATGCGGTAGTCGCTGATCGAGCGCTGAAACTGGCGAAGATCCCTTCGTTGATTCTAATCGCATGCTATTTCGCGTGTAAAAACCCTGAGAAAACTGATAAATGGCTATTTAAGGACTATAAGAGGAAGGGAAGGAAAAGCAAGGCGTCTAAGGAGGGTGTAGACACAAAGGATGAAGATAAACCTATTAAGATCCAGCGTTTGAAAGCTTTGTTCCAGTCGCTTGCTTCAGTGGCGTTTGATAGCTGGGACGAGTTTAGACTCTGGGACCAGAGCATGGATTTCTATACGCAAATAAATTTGATGGAGGAGTTGCAACTCCTGACCAAGATTTCTAAAGGAGATGATTCGTTATCTCAGACCAAGTTCCGTGTGAATATTAGTAGTGAGCTATTCGAGGCGCTATGCAAGAAACATTCGATTAAGGTTGAAGAGTTTATGTATAAGCCAACTCAATAAAATTTTTGGTCCTTGCATTCCTTGTTTGTTGATGCTCTCTAGCGTCTTCATACACTCTCTTTTACGTAACGTTTTCTATGAAAAATTGATATCGAGCAATTAATTTGAGAAAAAGCTGTTGCTGAGGGTGGTTGAGGGTGAGTCTCTCTAATTGTAGAGGAGGGGGAACCTCATTTTGTTTTATTTTGATAAAGGAACAAATTTTTTTTCATTCATTAATTGGTTTCATTTCGTGAGGACGACTTATGAAAGAGAATATATATCTCAATGTCGATTTGATACACAATTGTTAACCAAAAAAAAATCAACTAAACAAATGAAATTAGTCCAAGAATGGTATTTAAGTACTATCGCTGATATTACTCAAGCGTTGATGAATTTGACTGTTTCAGAACTATGAAGTCAGTCTTTTTATCGGATTTTCTAGCTGATGTTGTCAGTGTTTGTGATCTAGTATTTCTGAAAAAAATCGAAGTTCTCTGCTCTGAACTGGAGTTAGAGTTGTTGTCGTCTCCTGAAGAATTCCCTTCTGGCGATGATCCGCCTATCGAGTTTGAGGTCACGTCAATACTTTTGAGTGGGAGTGGACTCTGACCTAATACGTCATAATTACGAGAGGAATTGCTTGAAGGCCTTCCGTTAGGAATGGGTAAGAAATATCGTCGAAATGACTCTTTCTCAACCTTTGAGTGTCCTGTGTTGACGTTTGCTTCATTGATTTTGGCACGAGAAGACCCTTCTGTAGGACTTTGCTTATCCGTGACGTCTCGATTGGATTGAAGCTCTAAGGACTGAAACAGTTTCTCTGGGGAAGAGTCAATACTGAGCCTGCTTTCAATTTTATCAGTGCTTGGACTGTAATTCGTTTCGCTGTATAAGGGAATCCCTCTATCTGTAATCCCCTCGAGGTTCACCCTCTCGACAAGGAATTCTTTCCTTGGACTTTGCTTCTCTGCCACTCCTATTTTCGCCCTTTCTTTCTCGGTAATTCCAATTTTAGCTTTTTCTTTGCCTTTTTCTAGTGCCTCAACAGCAGTAGCGAATCTATGGCCGAATATATCAACCTCGTCTTTAGATGGAGACTCTAGAGTTAATTTTTTAGCATAAAGTGGCATGATCTTGTGCTTCTTCGTGTAGAAATGAGCTTTTAGCTTCAAGAAAGCAGAAGCTGTTATTTCAACAGTTTTCTTCGTGATCACACACAGAGTTATGATTGAGACTCCAAGGTTAGCTACCAAGATAGCCCAGCCGATAATATTTCGAGTTTCAACGCTGCTGTTACTTGCTTGAGCGCATTTGGCCGCTAATGTACTGATAAATTCGAGAAGCATACAGGATTCAGCAGAAAAATAGCTCCATTGTTCAAATTTGTTGTTATGAGGGCGATATTTGGCTAGATAGAATAAAAATACTGCTTGTATTATGCAGAGCGATATTGTTGAGACCCAGGTGGACTCAGCCGCAATAACTACAATAACAGCTATAATTGCAGTTCGAAGCACGCTCAATGGAACGTGAATCATTCGAATTCGCTCCCCTTTCTTGATTCCTTCGAATAAGCATGCAAATCGAGAATACTTTTTCTGGGCTCGATTATCATGAAGGCACACTTTCGAGTATTTCCAGGCGAACACAATCATTGTAAAGATGAATCCAGAGCAAAGAACGGCAACAAACAATGAAAGTGTCCAGCTAGCGCGAACAAAACCTGACTCGAAGTTCGCGTAGTATAACTGAACGATGCTATACGCCAATAATAGAGGAAAATTTGAAATAATCACTTGTAATATCCCATTCCAAGCGAGTGCTTTATCGATTGGGGATAAGACACGGTTAACTGTTTGACGGATTCTCAGAGGCCATTGGAATTGAAGGCAAATTTTGATTGCCATCAGAATAAATATGGCTATCAGTAATGTCGACAGCATATGGCATGAGTTTATCAAGAATATGGGAGAAATTTGCTTGGTTTCCAGCGCTCGAGGTACAGTAGTATTAGGAAGCAGGTGATTGCTAGGAGCAGGAAAGAAGCTTACAGGAAACCAGAGACTGATGGGATTCTTGTAGGCTTGTCGGAATAGATCCATTGTGTTAGCAGGCCAGCTGAGGTTTATAAATTGAAGCAACTGGATAAGGTCTGTAATTAATCGAAACTGGAGCAAAATCGAAGTAGTGCCTCCCGTGACCACGATTGCGAGGGTTTGAGCTATTGTATTTCCAATTGAAGTTGCAACAGCTAGATTGGCAATTAAAGAAATGCCAGTTCGTTGGCTTTGGTCAAACGGGTAAAATTCCATGAGCTTTGCCTCAGCATTTTTTGTAGGGATATAAAATTCGCTTGAAGGGTCATTATCAAACAACGAAGTCAGCAATAGATCAACTCGGAGATTCGCTTCATCAGGAATATAGGCATCTGATAGCAGCGTCAAGTTGAGCGTTGCGGAGTCAATAATTCCGATTAACCAATCTGAGTGGCCCAATGTTGCATTCTGGAGGGATACTTGAATACGTGAGATCAAATAATTCATGTAATAGTGATCCACTGAGGAGGAAAATAGCATCAATATTTGCCGAGGATCGCTTGTGAGCCTCAGGCTCATAGCCAACCGAGCCTTTGGAATACAGGCTGGAGCTATAATTGTATCACGTGATCGAACTTTTGACTGGAAAGTCCTCGCTGGGCAGATAGAGAGACATTCAGCGTTGGAAATGAAATATCCTTCTTTGCAGAGAGTGCATTCCTTAGGGCCAGGGCCCACGCAGGTCATGCATTTCTCGTTGCATTTGCTACATGTGAGATTATTGCTTCCAGGGAAGGTGCTGTTGTAAGTATAGGCTGGACATGAAATGCGGCAAGTGTTATTGAATAAGTAGTGTTTGTCCCGGCACAAAGAGCAACCATCGACTCCACAAATCTCGCAGTTAGAAGGACAAGCCACTAACGTACGTGAATTTTCGCTGCTATCCTATTTGAATGAGGATTAATACGGTGGAAGCTAATTGAAATTACTTGTTTCTTGGTAGAGTAAGTGCTGTTGAAATTATTAGCATCATCAAAATTATTTACCGTTTCATCGATTACAAGCGGCTCCATTGTCAAATTAAAAGAAGCGACAGTTATTAAGTCAGCAATGCTGCTCCCTCCCTGTTGTTGGGTAAGATACTGGTACGCTGATTTAAAGCTGAGAGCTGCTCCTTTCATCACAGCGATTCTTCTCAACTTCCCGCAGAATCCCAAAGCACGGCCTTGAAACCCATTGATGTATACCAGGTAGCTAGAAGCCGTAAGGCTCGGCAAAGGAGGTAGAGATTCCCAATCATCTTCAAAAGACACAACAAATTTTGCTAATTGAGAATCGTATATCCCCAATTTCTGCTGATGTCTTAGCGAAGTTCTGCTCTGACTACGAGCTGTATAAATCCAATACCATCTGTTTAATTTGTAATTTGGTAATTTTGCTGCCTCATAATCGGATCTGTCCACAGAACTGTTCTCCCCTATGCCTGCAAGTTTTATCGATATAGCATTAGAAGCTGCTAATTCAATCGAAACAATCTTGCTAGATTCGGAGTTTGAATCACTCAATGAACTGCAGATAACGTATAATAAGGAAGAGATGAGAGAACATTCTAAATCATATTGCTTACTCAGGCGTCAATCTCATTACATATGCAGTGTTTGTAGGCGCTGTAGTTACTTGCATCCACATTCCCAAAGCGAAACTAGCTCCAGCTAGCGAAAAATTTAATTATGAACTCGAAATTGCAAAATACATCCATTGAGCGCGAGAACCCTGGTTCCTTGAGGATAGATTGAACAGCCACTGAAACTGTGCTCATAATTGACAACATTCCATGGAGATACCTGCGCATCTGTTGAAAATATAATCGCGTAAATGCTTAGTAAGTTTCTTTTTTTACTTGAACCCCTAGAAAACAGCTGTGTAAGGACTATGATCAGTCCAATCATCTGCATTTTCGCTGCTTTGGCATTCATGTTCTCCTCGTTATCGATAGCTTCAGAACAAAATAATCTTTTAATTTGAGCCAATTTATTTAATTTTTACATTCACGAAAATTCTCAGAATCCTGAAATTATTCCTCTTCTATTTAAATAAGTCATCAAAAGTTGACAAACGCATCAACTAAATTAGTTATCGTTTTATAGAAAAAATTTTAATCAAGTTTTCTCTTACTGCAAAATATTGATTTAGACGTATGAATTAGAATATTAAAGCGATCAAAGAGCTGCCTCAATTCAGTTTTGGGAGAAGAAAACTCAAATCAGTGGGATTTTAAGGATAGGCAAGAGTAAGTCCCGATGCCTTAGATGAGGAAAACTGTATTTCGAAACTGTCGGTAAGCTACTGCTGTTTCACTACCCTGGCAACGCTTTATGGAATAGAAACTAGCAGATTATTAACTGTGGGAGTCAGCGAGCCTTTGCGTATCATGTAAACCAGCAATGATGGAAATTTTGGTAATGTTGAATATGCTGTAACGAAGCAATGTAAGGAAATTTTTATTACGGAAATTTAATTTAAGAATTTTTGCGAGTCTGATAAATATCAATGTTTTATCAGGCTGATTTTGAGCAAGTAACCTCGGATTCGTTAGTCGAAATGATATGGAAACCTGCTGTAGGCTTTAAGCTTGAAGAATTACTTGGATATCAGGAGTATTTTGTGTTTTCTTTCAGAAAAGAGAGTTGATTTCTTGACAATTTACTTTCTACATGAATTTCTTAGAGTTACCGCATCAGATTAGTACAGTAGCCACCGTAACTCAAAATATTACCACTTAGATCTAACTGGAAGCCTAGCTTATCGCTTTGGTTTTGGAAAAACGTTCTTTAATTTTAATTTTTCGTGAGGTTAAAAAGTACATCCTTGCTTCTCCTTCCTTTGCTCTTTGAAAATGGGTTTGAGCTATTTGAGAAGCTGCAAAAAGTTGTAATCAAGGAAATGAACACATACATTCTACAAAGAAACTCACATAAGAAGAACTTTAAATTTTTTTCAAATGTTCAGAATGGAATTAAATGATCGAGCAATTAAATAAAATTACAACTTCCATTATGAAAAAATCAAGCACGAACGAAAAAAATTGAGTTGGCCATTCCTTTAAGCTGGAGTCTGTGTAAGCTAATGATGTAAAGTAATTATAGAAAATTTATGATAAAAACGCCTTAGAGCTTCAATTAGTAGAAAAGATTCATCAAATTTTACTTCTTTGAGTTTATTTTAGGACCGGCCGGTTGTCGAGACCCCCACTACCTCATGAATGAAGCGATGGAAACCTACCTTTGAAAATGATCACTTTGGTAAAATTCATTGAATCATATGCTGACAAACCGTGGTACCATGGGCTCCTTTAGCGCTGCATGTTCATAAAATGTGTATGTATCCTTCTTACAGTCGATTTCGCTCATTCATTAAGACATCTGAATTTAACGTTATCATTTTTTGGACTCATTAGCAGTTGCCAAAGTATTTATTAGAAAACCCTTACATTGAAAAAAAATTCAAATAATTTCCATTTTGAGGAATTTGACCATTCCTAACCTCACCAAAGCGAAAAAAGACCTTTTCGCTTTCTAATTTTTGCACTTTTCCAAATGTTGTGGAGTGAATTCATGCTCATTCCTTTATTTTAATTGGCAGCCTTAAAATGAGATTTATCTCAGCAAAAAATAACAAAAAAAATTTTGAATCTTTCAATATTTAAGCACGTCTAACGATGACCAGCAAAGTCGGAAGGAAGCGAGGCATAATTTCACCGTTCATAGCCAAAGTCTTCGAAATCCTGGAAGTACTTTCTTAGTTATTTTGACAAACTCTAACAGCTATTCAATTTCAGACTTCACAATACAAGGATTTAATCGCTTGGAGTGACGACGGCGAAGTATTCACCGTACCGAACATCGCCTCCTTTGCAGCGGAGGTGCTCCCTCAGTTTTTCAAGCATAAAAACTATTCATCTTTTGTGCGGCAAGTATCCATCTTTCTATTATGAGCAGTTTATTGATCAGCTAATCAGCTCAATATGTACGGATTCCGAAAACTCAAAACCGAAGGCTCGGAAAACTCCTTCTCACATCCGATTTTCAAGCGAAGCAACAAGTAATAACTTTTTTCTTTCGCGATCGTTTATATTCTGCCTAGAGCAAAGCTTCATACGATAAAGAAGATCAAGAAGGAATTTTCCGATGAAAACGATGAAGATGCTATGGAAGATTATAACCAGCCTTTTGGAACTCATAGCTCGCAATTGCAAGGGAAATCGAGGAAGTCGAAGGACGGTGTCTCTGACCCGATGAAAGTTTTGAACGAGATGAATGCAAAATTTGAATCATTCACGAGCTGTGCTAAGGAACTGAAAGAACAGGCAGAGGTTCAAGCCGATCAAATTAGGCAATTGCACCAGGAAATACAAAGTACGAAAGAACTAAACGAGCAGAGACATAAAATCCTTCAACAAGTGATGATGAAAGGGCCTACGAGTAAGTTCGTCGCCTTGGGGCTTGTCAACTCATAATTTTTTTCTTTAAAGATGCTTATGGTAGACAATTTATTAACCCTTTGGGAGGCATGCCTGCTTTCGGCATACCATTCATCCCATTTGCTCCTCAGAGCTTTGAAGGGATGGCGAGACTCGCCGCTCCACGTGGCTATAAATGGGACGAACAAACACAGAACAGCTTCAATAGAACGCAGAATACAAAGGAGCAAGGTTGGGGCCTAAGTCACATGAGCAATGTAAGAAAGCCGCTACATGGCGAGAATGAGTTAGGTAATAAAGAGCTACGTTTATTTTTCTAATTTGACAAGAACTGCGAGATAAATTAGTGAAGAAAGAGGGGTTGGGTGTAAATCTGCTTCGATCAGAAGGCGACTCAGATGCTGCGATTTCGAACTTTAAGGCAGGTGGCAAGAAAATGCTCAAAAATCCTCCGATTAATCCATCGAAGATGAGTGAATATACCAATGCGATGGTTTTCAATAGTGCTAATGGCGTAAAACTAGAAAACGATCCAAAGGAAATTAATCTGAAAACAGAGGAACGAGATATGTATAATCACTTCCGGGCTCTGGGAGGAGAAGCAATGCTCAAGAGATCAAGTGAATATTGAGCGCTTGCTGAGGAACAATACATTACAGCAATTAGAGGACCAGTTCAATTTAGATAATTGTTACCATCTAATGATAATTTTTCATATTCATTAGTAATCTTAGGTGATATATTAATAATATATCATCTCTATTTGATTGTAGGTATAAAAGAGCAATTTTATTTGAAGATATTTCTGAAACAAATCCGTTGTATAGATATGACATTTCACTCTGGAACTACCCGTATTAAAATCATATATGCATGTATAAAGTACATCTCAGATGGAATATTAGTTAGGGATTTGGAGGTGGCATTTCTCTCATTATCTAGTCACATCACACTTCAAGGATCTTAATCAACAGCTGCCTCCAAATAAGACTCTGAAATCTGTTGTTTCTAGACGATTTTTGTTCTGAATATTCAATTCAAGACACCTCATAGAAACGAATAGCCCTGCCTGTAGCTATTTCACTTGCAGCTTCCTATTGTCTTAGTTATTGCTATGCCGCTTTACATAGAGGCTTATATTAGCATCTCATCGTCAAATTTGATTTTTTCAAATTTTTTCTAACTTTTGGCACAAGAGTGACAGCTTCAGATCCTTAATCAAAAGCCTTAACTAAATTTTAAAGTACACTATTCTGATTTGATCTTTGGAAAACTCCTGTCGAATGAAGGAATTCGCCGAAAGCTTCGTGTCAAAAGAACTAGAAAGCAGCCCTCCTTTCAACATAGCAGCTGCCAACGGCATATTCTTCACGATTGCAGTAGGGCTTTCGTTTTGTGGCATCCTCTTCGTGTTCGTTACGTCACTTGCTCTCAAAACTTACCGAAGACACCTCGGACTCATGGTTCTCCTAATTTCATTTGCAGATCTCCTTTTCACTTTCCCTGTATCCCTGCTTTTCCCAGAAAAAACAGACACGCTTTGCTCAGTAGCATCCGCAATCAGTCAATACGGACTTATATCAAGTTTTTTATGGGTCGCTTGCTTTGCTCATGCTCTCAAAACGATCCTTTACAACGCCAATGAAGCCGTCCTCAAAAAACACTTCTGGACATATCTCGGAATCTCACAGGGCATTCCTATTATACTAGCTGTTTATGTATATATTTCCAAGTTCTTCGTTGCGTTCTCCAACTCAAAGGCTAGTTACTGCTACCACCCCGTGGCGAGCGGCACCTTCGACTACACATTTGCGATTAGTCTGCCAATCCCTGCGTTACTAACCGCCGTTTACATCGGTTATTGCTATTGCATGGTTGGAAAAGCAATGAAGGGTCTCTTCCGGTCAAAGTCTAAATTCTTTACTCTGATGCTGTTCCCGATCATCTTGGTGGCCTCTTGGACTCCGCTCTTCGTCTATCAGATCGTAATTTTTATCGACAGAAACCTCATGAACGAAACCTCTTCGATGATAATGTTCAATTTAGTTATGCTTCAAGGGTTCTTTAACGCTGTCGCTTATGGAATTTCCCATCGATTAATCACCCGTGTCAAAGAAAGCTGCTGCTGTTGGCCTTTCCTCAAAAGATCACGCTCTCGTGTTCCCACGAAGGACCTCGACCAAGAAAGTTTGTTTGGTGGTCCTCTGAAGACTGAGCTGCAGGAGGAGATTCTGAAAGGGCATCGCTCATTCACCGAAACGACTGCAGTTGCTTCACTTTAAAAAGTTTAAGGCTCAAAAAATAATGCTTATTTTCGTGGCTGATGATGCTTAAGAAATTTAATTTTGCATGGAATAATTGCTGCCATCAGTTTACTTTACATATCTGTAAGCGATTAATTTGTTATCTTGAGATTATTGCGGGTTCACCTGCAATCTCAGGGGTTAATGCCGTAAAGAATATCTTTTACTTCTAAATAAAAATTAACCAGAAATGAAAATAAAAGTTGTGACTACACTAGCAAAGAAGAAGCTAAACTGTGTGAAAAAGCATTGGAATGAGGAACTTCTCAGCGCCGTGTTTCCTCCCTTTCCTCCTGTGAGCGTCAAGAGCTATGAAGGGCTTTCGAAAGGTAGTAAAACTGCTGTGGAATTGAATTTTCTGGTTTTTAAAGCAAGAGTGGTCAATGAGGTTGTGGAATGGGAAGAATCTGAGCATGTGTTATCTATGACTGAAATTGGCAGAGAATTCTTGCCGTCTATGAAAAATTGGAAGCAAGCTGTCACAATAGAACAAAAGGGAGAAGATTGCGTGATTACTGATGAGCTGGAGTATGGAACCGGAGTTCCAGCTCTAGATATGCTATTTTATCCGTCCATGAAAGGAATTGTTTTGTACCGTCAACGTAGATACAAATCTTATTTTGATAAGAAATGCTCTTGAGTTGTTATAACAAGCGGAATGATCCATAATAAAATTAAATTAAATGTCTCCCTGATTTCTGAGCATAGCATAGTAGAGATGTAAGAAATCCTATCGATTTTTCTCCTTAAAGCATATTACTTTTATGCTTTCATGTGAGAAATAATGTAAAATCATTGAATTTTTATTAACAATTAAAACAAAATGAAAATCAAGTATGTTACTACAATCGCAAACAAGAGCCTAAATTGTATTAAAAAACATTGGAATGATGAGCTTCTTAGCGCTGTGAGTCCTCCGTTCCCTCTTCTGAAGGTCATGCGTTTTGATGGAAACACAAGAGGGAGTAAAATAGCAGTGGAGCTGAATTTTTTGGCTTTCAAAGCAAGAATTGTCAACGAAATCGTGGAATACCATGAAGATGACCAGATATTTACTTTTACCGATGTTGGCGCCGAGCTGCCGCCCTTTCTGAAAAGTTGGAAGCATGTTCACACTATTGAACAGAAAGGAGAAAATTGCTTGATCACGGATGACGTGGACTATGAGACTGGGGTCTCGGCTCTTGATTTATTGCTTTATCCATCTTTTCAAGGGATGTTTTTGTATCGACAACCGAAATATAAAGCTTACTTTGACAAAAAGTGTCTTTGATTATTTAATATCTGCGTATTAAAAATGTAAGCCTGTATAAGTGATAGCAACTCTCCTGGTTGCAGATCCTGCTCTCTGGCTTTTTTCATATTAAATGACTCTTTTCAAAATTTCTAGTCATAACGAGCGATTCAACCATTATGTGAAGTATCAAAATCACTAACACGCTCTGACGGTTGTAAACAAAGAACTACAGCTGATTAAACACCACTGACTTGTATTGTGGCTACAAGAGAGATTTTGAAACCTGCATATTTTCAAAATGTCGATAATGTTTTGTTTTAAAGCTGAAAATATCACTTCTTATGCTCCATGTGAATTCTGGTGTAATTCTACACAAGTACCAAAACAAATAGTTTAAGATGTTGCATGCAAATGAGAAGGCACTCGACAAGTTCCTCTTGATAATCCAACAAAACATCTTTCTCGAATTTTCTGGCAAAAAAACTAATTTCTCTCGTGATTCTCAACCACTCGAAGTGATTCCACAGTGTTTAAAAAAAAGAATTAAGGGCAGTCCAATAATAATTGTTAAATCAAAGAAGCAGAGAAATCGTTACCTTCTCTGTGTTCTTAGTCGAATAACCACCCTAACTCAATGAATATCAGTAAGGGTGTGCGTAACTTACTGAAGAAGGCTCGCTTAACTGATCTGCAGGCTTTCAACATCTCCATGAAGCGAAAACCCTTCAATCCAACAGAATATGGACTTAGAGCAGACTTTGCTCTAACCAGCTTCACCGACCTAAAAGGATGAGGCTGCAAAGTTCCGCAAGAGAAGCTCTACGGCTATCTTAAAGACGTAGGCGATGGCAGTATTGGCAAAGAGACTCCCGACTGCAGTGTGGTCGATATTCCCAATACGGGCTTTGCAACCGTCTCAACCTGCGACTTCTTTTACCCTCTAGCCGACGATCCTTACAATCAAGGAAGAATTGCTTGCTGTAATGTCTTATCAGACCTCTACTCAATGGGAATCACCCGCGTCGACACAATCCTCATGATTCTCGGCGTATCCACCAGAATGAACGATATTGAGAAGGAAGTTACAACTAAATTACTTATGCAAGGCTTCGCAGACACAGCAGAAGAAGCAAAGACCAGCGTTACTGGTGGACAAACTGTGTTCAACCCTTGGTGCATGATTGGAGGCACAGCGATGGCAACGTTGAAAAAAGAAGACATTATCTTCCCTAGTGGCGCTGAGCCTGGCGATGTGTTGATCATGACCAAGCCCTTGGGAACCCAGCTCGCTGGTAACTTCAATCAGTGGATCAAAGAGGAAAAGTTTAAAGAAAAATGGTTGCAAATCGCCAGTCACACAACTGAGGAAAAAGTGCGAGATGCGTATGAAAAAGCGGTCTTTTACATGAGTCAATTGAACTTACCCGGCGCGATCCTGATGCAAAAATACAAAGCGCATGGAGCAACAGATGTCACTGGATTCGGATTGCTCGGCCATGCGAAGAATCTCGCCATTGCTCAGAAGAATAAGGTTGATTTAGTGATTTCGAAACTGCCATTATTGAACGATATTTACAAGTTGGATAAGATAGCAAGGAACTTTAGACTCGTCGAAGGGCTCTCTGCGGAAACAAGCGGTGGACTTCTCATTTGCCTGAAGAAGGAAGCTGCTGGAGATTTTATAAGCGATTATGAGAAAATGACTGGGGTCAAAGCTTGGATGGTGGGCGATGTGGTGGAAGGATCTAATCAGGCGAGGATCCTTCCTAATCCAGAAATTATAGAGGTATAATTTCGAAATCAAGTGGTTCCTTATGCGACTGACGACATTAGATGAGGTAGGACGCTTATCGATTAAAAGCTTAGGAGGTCGATAAGCTGATTTATAATTTAGTGTTGATAGTGACAAGGGACTGCAAAAGTTTTAGGAAGTAGGGCTGCTGAACATATATACATGTTGTTTTTCTACTATAGTTTCAAAAAAATTATCGATTAGTATTTAAAATTCTTCTCAGTGATCGAGGTTTGACTGAGGTTTGCCGAGGCGCCACAAAAAGCCGATGAGTTATAGGGCTGGTATTTGAGACTAGGCCCGTTTTGCTAATCGTGAAGTAGATTAAAAAATTCTCAACAATAGATACTACGATAGATATCCTGACTTCTCATGAGAGTTATTTCGTCAAGTATTTTATTGAGGCACTTATTACTGAATTCCAAATCTTTGAATAGTGCAATTCGTTAAGAAGAATTTTAATAATTGAGGGAAAAATTAGATTGGTTGCTGACTGCTCATACATATCATGGAGGCTTTATTGTTAATTGAGGTTTTGTGGTCCCTAAGAATAGAAGTAGATGGATAAGATTAGATGGATCCTGTTCTTCGTTTCTCGTTGAGAAAAACAGTAATTATGATTTCAGCTGGTGGGAGGGAATCACATATCAACAATAAGTCCACCAGAAAACATAGATCGTCTCATCTGATTGAAAAATCGTAATCAAGAGAAGAAAGCAGCTTAAGAGTCAACATATAGTATAATATGTAGCAAGAACTTATCTTTTTTTGGGCTCAACAAGTCATCCAAGGTTAGATGCTCGGTCATGAACATTTTCTGAATGGGAAAGGTCGTCATGAGTGCTATTTCAAAGAAAAAAAAAACCAAATCCTAAAATTTTACAGAAACTATTTGTATTATCTAACAAGAAAACGTGATTGTCCCTTCTACTTCCCTGCTTTGATTCTCAGAAACATCAATTTGTATGTAATGTCCTATGACAGCTGCAAGTTGCGAAGGATAGCATATTTTACGAGGCCGAAGATTGTTCTCCGTGAAGTCCGTTTGATGATGAAATTGAATTTTCTATACTACTGAAGAATTTTTAGATTGAGAAGGATTTGAAGAATCTTCGTTCGGATCAAGTTCGGACCCGTTTATTAAAATTAGTGCTGCTGTAGTCAAGAATAATTTTCCTTAAATAATAAATTGAAAACCAAGTATAAAAGCTAGATTTTAAAATTATGGACTGAAAAAAATTTTCCAGCTTTGAATCCCTATTTTTTTTTCCAAAAGGCTCCTTTGGTTTAATCTCTACAAAAGAGCAGAGGGTTCATTGTTAATTGAGATTCTGAAAAAATTTTCTGTGATCAAGTCAGCAAGTACTCCTTGAGTATTTAATAGGCTGAATCTAAATTATAATTGATTTGACTAATTCAAGGAGTTTCATGTACTTTCAAAATAATAGATAGTGAATCATTCTACATATCGTCCGTCTTATCTAGAAAGAGGCTCTCCTCAGGAACGTGATTGCTTTTTTCCAAGCTTCCTTTTCGAAATGAGTAACTTTCTTCTCTAGACGGACGGTGTGTAGTTGAATTTGATCATTAATTCGCAGGGGAGAAATAAGTTGATATGTGTCTGTGTGAGTTCTAATGAATGCAGCATTATCGAGTAATTCCTTACTTTCAGCCATGAAAATACGACCATAAGACTAAAAAATGCTCATAAAAATATCTTCAGAGGATAGGTGGTATTGTTTCGTTGAGTAAATTCCTTAGAGCTATTTTGGGTGCCTACCTAAAAATTTTTCATGCGTGCGTGAATAATCTATAGTACATGGGAATTTCTTCCTTCAACTCTCACAATTCAAGGTAGGTGATGTCTATCAAATCAATAATCGTAAATTCTCCCTGAAACAGCTATTCTTAGCCCAAGTCTGCGTCTTTACCTAGGCTACTTTCTTCCTCCATGTACTGTTGGACTCCAACATCTTCCAGCATAAAATAAATTTTTGGTATCCACTGACTCTGAAGTAGCCGTCGCACAGATGACTCTGAAAGTGAAATTTTCCTTGCGTCGAGCTATGAACGATACTATCCGAGTTATAAGGGAGCATTAACCTTTCTTCAAACAGCACTACGCACAATATAAAAAAAATAATCTCGCTCTGGACTCATTAATAGATGGTGATATTCAAAAGCAATCAAATTTAATAATAATCTCGCCTTACTCTAATTTTTTTGCCTCTCATTACAATACCAATTTTTCCTTTGAAGACGTTTAACTGTTTCGCAGCTGCATGCGTTATATAACTCGAATATCTTTTACATTAAGAAACAAGCTTAGATTAATTCATAAAAAGCAAATAAAGTCTCAAGGTCGTTGGCACAAATGGATCAAATTGAAAAACATATCCACAAAATTTTCCTCGGAGGCGCTGTCCTTGCTATCTTAGCCAGCTTCAGTAGAGCCGACTATAACTTACCTCTCTACGTATTCGCTTACGCCATTTGGAGCCTTCCAAAGGTAAATTTCGTTCATGGTATGGAATAGCAGCGTTTCAACACGTTTTCTAGAGCCACAAACCAAGACTCGCATGGCTGTTCGCTTTTACTCTATTCATTGACCTCATTTGGGTTATTCACTGGAGCTCTTTCTGGAACTCATCAACTTTCGACAAAGATCACTGGGAAAATGGCGTTCACAGCTGGGTGATCCTCGTTTCGTGCCTTGAGCTCGTTTATAAGGTACTTGCAAGTTTTATGTAGAGTGATTGATGGAATTAATTAGGGTGCTCTCTTGGCATATTTGTTCATTTCCGATCAAGAAATTAAAGCTGGTTTCATGCCTGCAAGTATTATCGAAGCTCTTACATCATGGAAGGAGTCAAGGTATGCCCGATAGAAAATTCAGGAAAATTAGAAAGAATATCTTGGCAATTTGTTTTTCAGTGACTTCATTGATTTGTGCAAGCATTCTTCTCAACTTCGAAGATATATATATGAATACACAAATTTAACAAATTATTCAAAGAGAAAATGGTTGAATGCGGATGAGATTTTTCAGATTTTTTATGAGCAATGAGCAATGTCACTGAAGGTGCTATCTATCCAAATTCCTTATGCTATAATAAATAAAATCAAAGCTTGTCACCAGTGTTCCCAACAACTCAACACTATAATAGGAAAAAACATTTCATCCATATAATTCCATGTCAATTGAATGATTTATGTATCTCAACATATATCATTTTCTCGAGTGGATTTCTCCTTTGATTCACCTTACCATCAATTAGAACGAAACGAAAATTAATTTTACCAAAAAATTTTCATATAGTGAAAAGTAAGACAGAAAGAAAGAGACCAGTCAAACGGCTATAGCAGTGTACAGTTCAGCAAACAAAAACATTGCTCTTTTAGTAAGCCCAATGCTATTCAAACTCTTTAACAGGGTATGCTCACTCGCTCTTGAAATTCCTGAATTTTAAATGATAGCGTAAGATGGCTACTTATTTCCGATGTAGAAGGTGTCGCGAGAAAGTCATAAATGTTAATGTCAAATTAGGATGGCAATTTTTCACTAAAATTACAAACTATAGCAGATTCCTAGCGAGAGAGAGATTAGTAAAATTATAGCTGCGCTCTTACGCCTCTCAACTCCCTGATTGCAGAAGAACAAAAAATTCTGTTATAAAATTTAGCCCTCATTTCTTAGTTTCAAGTCGTTACAATTATTAACCTCCAAAAGCCCCTGGTACTGAACATCAGTATCTACTGAAAGGAGAATTTCCTTTGACTAAAAAGCAGATCTTTGACTAATTTTCGAAAAAGAAAGCATCATTCTTCATTGTTTTTAAATTCGAGCTAGAAACGAAAGATTCTTCATCTCTTTTCAGTTTTGTAGGCTTCGCAAAATTTTCTGGGGTTCCTGCTGGAATACTTTATGGATTGATGAGTAGGAGAATGTTTTCTCTTATAAAATATACGATATAAACAGAAAATTGCATTCCGGGGAGATTGGTAATCTCATACCAAGAAGCGTTGTTACTCACACGTAGACGTCATGAATATCTTTTAGTTTCTTCTTTCTGTTGAGTAAAATTATCGTTTTTTCTCTAAGCAATTTGTTTTCGAAAAAAAGGCGAATTTCGATTCCTCTCAAAGGAGTTCTACCTTCCATTGAGGAACTATGAGAGCTAACGCCTTGTTAAATTAGAATCTTATTTATTTCCGGTTTCAGTAATGCCAGAATACACCAGCAGATTCTCCTATCTCCCGAATATTCGGAAGTTCCAGTTTACTCCGAATGCGTAAAATTCGAATTCTCACTTTCTAATATTTTCAGAAAAATATTTTTATTAAGAGGAGACATCAGTAAATCCAAAGTTCAGCGTCCTTAGTTTCTCCTCTATTTTTTTTCCACTACTCCTCAGGTCTCTCTAACAAGTGAGAGCTGTTAGCGACAATAAATAAGAAAAAAAACGCATGCGAACAAATTTTCTGTTATGCAACGCCAGCAAACAATCCTCAGCCAGCTACAGCTGGTTTTCGCAAGAAACACTAATTTTTTGCGTTTAGGGCTCGATCTAGAACTTTTGGTGGCCGTTAGCGGCTTGTTGAATCGAAAAGAACTGAAAGAAGCTTTACGTAAAGAAGCGCTTCTCAGAAAATCCAATCAGCAGAATCAGCACGTGACTCTCAGTTCGAAAATGCATTATTAGGCTATTACGTCATTTTGATGACGTCATCGCGTTTCGAAGTTCTTCTTATCAGGTTCAGTTTAGGACAGTGGGAGTTCTGATACAATAAAATCAATGAATTTTTTGATGTAAGAGCCAGTAAACTGGCCGAAACCCCTGAAATCGAATCTCTGAATTCAGCTTATAAACGGTATAAGTGGGTTCGTTCCAATTAAAAAGTAACTCAGCAGAAAATTCATCGAATGGTTTAAATACATTTGTGACTCTTGCACGAGTACTGCCTTATATATCAACAAAAATACACAGACTTTTACAAAAATAAAGCGCAAAAATGAATTATTTTACAAAAGGACCCTCCACTATATTATACGTGCGTTCCATACGCCTATCCACGTATTTTTCCAAATCTTTTATCGATTGATTAAATATTATTATTAGTGAAAAGATGGAAGAGTTGCATGAAATACTGACGAATTGGGTGCGAAAGCTGAGCAACTCTGAAGTACACGATGTAAGTTGGAGATTGAATTCTTTATATTATATCTCATATTGATAGGAACGACCGAAAGAAATGTGGATCACCAGAGAAAAGGTCACGGTGTACCAAGAAAGCGGAGCCTATGCGAATCTGATGACACCAAATGGATTCCTTTGCGATGAGCCCGCTGATAAGTAAAAACCAATGGAATTAATGCGTTCTGAAAATTTATTAATTATAGAATTCAATTACCGAATAATTTTCAAATAGCGACTGAATCCGCGAATTTGCTGGGAAATTTATCTCTCAAAGACAGTCGCAAAGCCACAGATGACTTGGTTCCAGAGCTGGAACTTGACGCGCGCGGTAACCAATCAAAGCGCAAAAAAGAGCACAAGCAGCCCAAGAAGATAGCCTACAAAGACAATCCTCGTAAAAAGATCAAATTGCAATCAAAAGAAGGCTTCTCGACGTACGTATGCGTGCCTTCCGAACAACAGAGAGAGGTAGAGGCTATCATGCCTAAAATGGAGGAGTTTCCGGAGATAGAGGCCTCTTCCAGCCAATTTATGGATGATTTCCCACGTGATCCAATCGATGAGGACCGACTAAGGAGTGGGATGAGCTTCGAACAAGAAATCGAAGAGAAGCCCTCGGATATAGACCTGAGTGTGCAAGTGTTCCAGAATGAAACCTCTGACAAAGAGCAATTATTGGAGGAGTTCTCTCCTTGGAGCTCTCCATTAGAAGTGAAGCGGGAGTCGTCTGTACACACACCCATTGAGCCCGCAGAAGACCATAGTCTTCATATTGGATCTGAGGAGCCTCTTCGAAACCAAAGCGGTCCTATGGTTATAAAGGAAGAACAACAAGAGGAAGGAGAGATGGATGATTTATCGTTCGATATAAACTTGCAAAAGGAGACCCGAGAGAACTATTTTGATAACGATGAAACTGAACCGGCTGAAGATACTCCCTACAAAGATGGAGTCTCTGAGAAAGAGGGCGTTGAAGTTGAAGAAGGGGAAGATCTCCTGAAACAAGGAGATGAGAAGAGTGACTTTGACTTTGAAATAGATACGCAGAACGGCTCCGATGGAAGAGAAGGCGATCTACCTACTCCTTTCAATGACCTTGATAAAGAGGTATTTCTATCTATTGTTTTGATAAAAGAATTGAATCTCATTCATTTGAAAGGGTAGTACTAATGACAGAAAAAATGAGAGAGTGGGTAGCCAAGAGGAGAAGAAGAATTTGACGTTGTCGTTTGAGGACGAGGGAGAACAAAATGATTTCGATAGCGTAGAGTTCTCAGTCGACAACAGTTTTTATTTGGATGACAGCAAAAAGAAATCTTTACCGAGAGTGCATGGGGTTTTGGACCAAGGTGATCTTGTGTCAATTGATGCGGATCAATTGACGTTGTAAATATGGCATGTTCATATAGATTGCTTCTGAAATTTGTAGATTAGAATAAAATTTTACTTAATTGTATAACTAATTTTTGAGTAAAATTTAGACTGGATTCTGGGGAGAGTTAGACTCTCTCAGTGAGACTTTTTAAATTACTTCATGCATTAGTAACCTTATAAGTTTACAGATGTGATTTATTTTGGTTACTTTACAAGCAAAGATTGTTTGAATTATATTTACCCGCACATTACTCTTCACTATGAAGAAATTATCCTATTTATCACACATCAAACAGATTTTTTCTTCACTCGAAGCAAGTTAAGAACATATTTCTTTACTCAGATAAGATAATCCACTCATATATAATTATGATTCTGAAATTTGCAAATAATCCTTAGAGTCTTAATAGTTATTTAAATTGACGAAATGAATTAGTCATACGTATATCTATTCAAAAGTCCTTATATTTCTAGCACACGATCAATAAGTACAATGTCATTATTTTTCACCAACTCCAAAAGAGTCTCAAGTATCGATATAACAACCGTCGCAATCCGATCTTAGCAATTCCTGGAACTCAAGCTCTCGGTCATTGATTTGCGGGTTTCCATACAGCTTCACCGCTCTTTTGAAGCACGCTACTGCCTTATCGAAATCTCCAAGAGCAGAAAAACAGACCCCTTTCTTTGCGTACACCCTCGCGATTTGGTCATCTTGGGCTTCATGCTTCTCGTGTAACTTCAAGGCCTGATCACATACCTGAAGCGCCTCTTTAGGTTGATCCATCTGGATCAGCAGACTAGCCTTCCTCGCATAGCTCAAGCAGTCGCAAGGGTTCTGCGCAATGTTTTTATCTAGCTCACTAAGCATCTCATTGATTTTGTCCCTTCTAATGATCTCAGATTTCGATCGCACCAATTTGACGGGACTCGAAAGCTCTTCTTCCTATAAAACAAAGCATTAAATTCAATATTTTCCATGTGATTTTTTTCTACTAAGAACAAAGAGTGCCCATGCTTCAAACTTCCGCTACGTGGCCTATTGCCCATTGATTTCATCTTGGAAGTAATTTCTTTGAAGACTGCTTGGTATCTCTCATTGTTAGGATCAATTTGTAATGCTTTAGCAATTGCCTCGAATGCGTCTATAAGCCGTCCGAGTGTTAAGGCTGTGGTTGCTTTGAGATAGAGTGCCGAGGGGTAATTAGGATCAAATTTTAAGACTTTATCAAGCACGTCGAGTGCTTGTTGGTGCTCTTGCGTTCGAATGAGCTCGGTTGCAAGATCAACGTAAAGCCTGGAGTCTTGTGGACTTTGAGCGATAGCTTTTTGTAAATGCTCGACGGGATTGTCGCCACCAACTAAGGCTGGATCATTCATGTTTTATTTCTTGAAGCAAGAAGGTGATATTCGAATTAATTTAGGATTAATAATATTTTTTCGCTACTACAGTTGTGATTTGGCAAGTAATCACTGAACAAGAAATTCAGTAAGTCTAAAGTTTTTCGTGAATACTGTAGAACTGTGCAGAGATTCTTATATTCGATCTTGCTGATTGCTTGCAATGTGATGTAAAGATTCCAGGCAGTATATTTTAATGGTCTATCAATAGAAAGTTGGTAGGATGAAACTAGTTGTCTGTTAATAGTTTTTCAATGCTAATGTGCAATAAAGCACAGATCGCATCATCGTTGAAGTTGTCAACTTCTGCATTATACGAATCCCAACATCGATAATCAAGTTTTGTTCTATTTGTTGGATTTGTCTCAGATAGGAGGGTCCCTTATATCTCGAGAAACCAACGGGGTTGATAACATCATTCAGCAAGCATCAATAAAATTATGAATCATTTTCTTTTGATATTGGCTTGTTCCATGTGTTTTAATCTTTTAATTTATACACCATTCAGCGACTAATTAATATTTTGGACAAAAGAGAATGAAAAGTGGGTAAGTTATTAGAAAGTAGCTTTAGAGAGTCTACAGGAATTCTACACTGCAAGTAACTGTTTCAAGAATGAACATTTTCGAGTAGTATTCATGGCACTAACAAATTGACTCAAATTCTCTCATTTATATGGATCAAGTAAAACAGATGTGGCGATTCAGGGCTGACGATTTAAAAAAAAAAGGCAAAAAGAAAGACACAAGCAAGTACTACCAGAATCAACCCGAAAAAATTAGTAAATAACATGTTTCACTCCCCCATTGGTACTGTTTGAAAGAAAATGGTAATTCTTTCGTTTTGGTGGTGAAATAAACGACGAAGCTCATCCAGGATGTAATAGAATATTCGACTATATCCTGAATTTGATACAAGCAAGGTATTTCAGCACTCGATAAGATTCTACCTGATGAGATCCTTTGTCTTCGTTAAAACAATTATTAAGCCAAAATTTTATTTGAATTCCAGAACAACGACAAGTATTTTGTACCTTTTGTAGAAAAAAACCGTAAGAAGTTTTCCAATCTCTTAAATTCTATTATAGAATTACTATCTAGTTAGGCTCATAGCTCTTTTCGTTAGACTCCAAGATTGCTAACAATTCAGACTCGATCTAATGGCTTTAAAAATATTTATTAGCTAATTTGTCACCCGTTTAAGTTTTTATTTCATATATCATCCAAACCTTGAAATTTAAGATTGATAGTCTTCTCTTCAAGTCCTGCGGATCATAATGAATAGTATAGAAATAACCACAAGGGGTGATAACCGTAATGTGACTCTTCCAAATTATTGACTTAATACCTGGCAACAGAAAATAATGAAAACGTGCAGCAGGAAATTAATGAAGGAGGCTCTGAAGCAGCTACCTCCAATAATCTGCTTTATCAAACTACTAATGCCAACCTGCAAAAAAGGGATTCGATATTTCAGCAACTCATAAGAAGAGTGTCTAGCGGCAGAGTTTCAACGAAACTTTTTCGCCGAGGATCAGAAAAATCAGCTGAGGAAAAGAAGAAAGTAATTGTGAAGTTATTCCAAATGTCATTGTTGTGATAGGACGCAAACAGAGAATTAGTGCGAATAAAAAAAGTATTAGGAAATCTCACGAAAGAGCAAAAAATCCGTAAGGCTGCTAGACACTTTCAAGATGCTATGCTTTTGAGAAGCATTCGCAATGACATCGACCGTAAACTCCATTATCTGAGCAAAAGACTAATTTTTGAGACGTGCACAGGATTAGACACCTGGAAAATTATCAAATTTGCTTATTTTCTCACTTCCAGCTCTAAATGGAAAAAATTTTGTTTTCTCCTCAGTTGGATCTACATGGGCCTGACTTTCTTTGAGCCGAGTTATACAAATGATGTTAATTACTATCAAGATTGGAGATATGGTTCCCTAGTAGGCGTGGAGGTATTTGAGAGTATTATCCTCGCGACCTTTTGGATCGATATCATGTGCACTTTTTTGCACCAATTTCATGATGATTCAATCACACTCAAACAAAAGTTCTTGAAAAATAAAAAGCTATTTGCGAATGCAGTTATTACGACCTTATATACTGCTGATGCCTTGAATTTTTATATTCGTCTTCCAACAACAGTCGTTTTCCGGTTTTCAAGACCTTTTCGGCCAAGTAACATATTATTATTTCTTCCTCACTCTT
>ENA-UOTZ01000120-UOTZ01000120.1-compost-metagenome-genome-assembly--contig:-NODE-120-length-58634-cov-7.835050_pt1 | contig 58634 bp, 47 predicted proteins | sample MGYA00238144_ERZ746983 | MGnify/ENA primary metagenome ERZ746983 (study PRJEB28759, sample SAMN06268863) | compost metagenome | isolation source: single cell | place: USA: California, Emeryville, Joint...
TGCCGAAATTTGAAACAGTAAGATTCCCTCAGTTAGATACAAAATAATGCTAATCGATGATAATAATAGACTTATGGATATGAAAATCCTGTTACCCAAGATGAAGAGAAAGAATATATCATCACTACCTTGAAAGAAAGTAAACAAATAACCAAAATATGGCGTGAAACAAGCCATGATATTTAGGAAAGAATAAAAATGAAATGCCAATTGAGGGCGCAGTGATTCTCAAGAACCTGTACGTGGGTCTCAACAAGCATGATGCAGGCTTGCCGCTTAATAAAGAAGAAGAACAAGACTTTAAAGCCATGATGGGAACTGCTCTTTTCGGAGGCCCTAAAAATGCAGAAGAACAAGGTGAAAAAGGAAAGAAAAAGGGTGTCAGCAAAAATTTGAGAGGATATGCCAGCACCAAAGTTGACCTCACTCAAATTGGGTAAATATCCTGCAATTAAACGCTTTATCTCACTCATGTCTCTAGTACTGAAGCCGAGAGAACTAACAAAATCAAGGTGAACATGGGAGTGAAAGCGTAATCTTTAGCTATTTGATTCGTTGCTGACTTTGTTCGTGATACAGAATTTCGGAGGAGAAAGCAATCGATGATCTTAAAAATCTTGCCAGCAATGTAATTCGCATCCATATCATTTGTTCTGATAGCATTTTCTTGAATTCAGGCTTTTACCGTCAACCTCGCGAAAAAAAATGAAGACAATGACAAAAATAATGACTCGGCGAATATCAATGGTCAGCTGGCTGACGAGGCCGGAACAAACGACGATGCCGATTTGGTCATTGGAATGTTCAAATCCAACGCTACCGTTTCCAAGCCGGTCACCCGGAAAGAATTCATCCACATCGACATGAGAAAGAAGAAGAATCACGCTGCTAGTGCAGATGGAACCGATAATGCTTCACTCTATCAAAAGCAGGTCGAATTCTGCATTGGCAATCTCAAGGAACTTCTCGAGAAGCTCTTACCTCTTCAAAGTGTGGCTACACAGAAACGTGATTTAAATAAGGAAAAAAGCAAGGTCGCAGATATCCTTGAGATAGACCTCACTGAGCTTTCAGCCCTCCATGAGCAATTCAAAGCCTTCTTCAAAGCCATTGTAGCGCTGAATTCCGGCCATGATTTTCACCTATTCAAAACGAATAGTTTATCAATGGAAAACCTGGGAAAGGCACTAGAGACTCTTGATCTTAAAGGCTATGATAAGACTGTGTCGTTCAATGCAGAGCAAATCGATAAGATCCGTAGCGTGAAGACGGCGTTAACAGAGGTAGTAAAACATGCGCAAGGCTTCCTCGACAAAAATCAACTATCCAAGATAAACGAACATTTAGAGTCAGCCGATGCGATTAAAGAAAATCTGACAGCGAATAATCCCTCGCTATTCCATTTCTCTCATGATTCCATTGAAACGATAGTAGGAGTGATCAGAATTTTGAATATCAGCAAGAAATTCAACAGAGATCTGGGAACTCTTCTCGTTGTCCAAGGATTAAATCCATACACTTTTGAAGACGAGAGGGAAAAAGAGAATGAAAAAGGCAATGGTCTTGTAACAATTGACATAGGAAATACGACAAAGGAAGATGAAAATACGAAGAAAGACGAAGTTGAATCGAAGCCAATAGGAGGACTTGGACTTAAATTGAAGCTGTTTTGATGAGGTTTATGGTTTGCCACCTCTACTGTGGGCTAACTAATAATCTTATTATATAGAGAGATATCTATTGATTTTTTCTTATTGAAATTTTTCTTCATTAAGAGTGTGATCGAAAACTCTCTTACAAAAATTTGATTCAATAGATATATATATAGTATTCAAAAGAAAGCAGTGTATTGCAATCATAAATGTATTCTCAGGAAGCTAGCTATATAAGAAAACGATCTACTAGTGTTCATTTTCCGGTGGATTGGAAGTCATATTGAAAGAATTTGTGAGATTACAAAAAAATTCTAACCTCGTTGATCAAAGAAAGTCTGGCTGATAATGCTGAATTTTAAGAGTTTATAAGTTTTTAAGGACCACGATCTCTTTTTTAATTTGTGTTTTTTTTTTTAAGTTCAATAATCAAACGATTGCTTAAAAACTTACTGATAAAGGGAAACTCTGATATATAGCTTCTGGATGTGGACAAAACCATGAATGACCTTTTATTTCTCTCGCTTTGGCCTTAAATGAAAATTTAAATCTCAGAATTTTAGGATAATTTAATGATAATACAATGCAACGATTTGGAAATGAAATAAAATAAGCTGACTATAAATTCTCATTTTGCGGTATTATCTCTTGGTAAAAATGTTTAACCATAAATTTATCGCGATAAAATCAAATAAAATAAAAGACGGAGATTGTAATAATTCTAAGACCTTGTGTCTCTGCTATATATCCTTCGAAAAACTTGAAAGAAATATTTAAAGATAGACCTCTTGAAAAAATAAAAATAAATTTTGTTAGTTTGTTATGAATTGTTTTTTTCTTCTTGAAATCTTTCCATGGTCGCTCTCAATTATCAAAATTGAAGAGTTTGTTAAGTACTTTAGCTTGTCCCTTACTCATCGACAACGATTTTTTCCTCCCTCGCGCATCCGAACTAGGCGTCGTCGCCGTAGTCGCAAGGGAGTTTTCTGAGCTCGCCTTGCCGTTCTCAGTGCTCGACCGCTCGCTGGCTGTCTTGAAACTCATACTACCATCCAAGTTTATCTCTGAAGACGGAATCGCTGATCTAATGAACAGGTTCCTCTTCCCAGACGACGCGGATGGAGTGCTCGTTGTCGCCGGAATAACCTTAATAGGCTGGTGGCTTGGACCAGAAATAAGCCTACCAACCAAAAACCCTTCATTAGAGGTAGTTTCGGTGTTTAGCTTTTCCGAAGGGGACCCAAAGAAAGCATCGAATTTGCGAATGGTGAGATTGGGGGTTCCTTTCGTGGAATGATGTTGCGGTATGCTCTTTGGGTCTGTCAAAACGATTTGTAATTCCTTAGGTCTGGTAGATATTTGAGTGGTATTGGGTCTCGCTTTGAACATGGTTTCTGCTTTCGGAGAGCCCAAGTTGATAACTTGGACTTTCGATCGATTGGTGGCTGTGCTGCTGCTTGAAGCAGGCATAGCAGGGCTTTTGATGTCGGATTTGATTTGAATTTTTAGTTTTTTCACGATCTGTGGATTTAGTTTAATCAAATTTGGCTTTGGAGACTGCTTTTGCTCGCTCAGCTTGGAGTCTATCGCTGTCGCGTCGTTATTGGGACTGGTAAGTAAATATCCTTCTTCTATAGTAATATTGTTGCGAGAGGTGTTCTGCTGTCTTCGCTGAATTTCCTTTTTCGGGATTCTTTGTAAATTCTGTGGGCTGAAGATCCACTGAGTTTCGCTCGGAAGTTCGAGGTCGTCAGCCTTTCGATTTTGAGGTCTTGTTGTTTGACATCTCTGCTGAGGTGTGAAGAATGGCTCCGAATGAATTGTGTTTGTTTGTAAATCGATGGGATCAAGAGCTAAGATGCGGTTCATTTTAGCAACTCGCTTGGCTCCGGACTTCGTTTGAGATTTAATAATGAATATATTCGCTGTTTGTTCTTGATTATTCGAGTTATTATCCACCGTTCTTATAGGCGTTGGATCAGATTTTGTGGCAACTGGCTTCACAGAATCGCCAAGATCCTTGCCAGTCGTAAGATTTTTGTTCGAAGGCAGAGTTATCTGGCTCCAAAACTTATCATTCTCCGAGTGGTGAGGTTTTTGAAAAGTTTGATACGCGAGGTTCGTTTTGTTCTGAAAAATGTCGTCGGATTCGGCTTCAAGTCGATCAGAAAGCATCGAAAATTCGGCTTCAAACACCTCTGAGACAGGTTGAATCCTTTCACTCTGAGATAAATGCTTAAGACAAAAATGGTAAGGAAATAGGTGTTACCTCGAGAGGGTTTACAGGATCGACCCTATAACTTTGGAAATTACGGGCATTGTGTTCGTAGTCATTGTCGATGTTATGAGGAATATGAGAAAACCCGGCAAAAGTTGCGGTTTTCCGCAAATCTTCGAGATTCTCTTCTCCTGCTGAGGTATTATGCAGTGGTGAGACTCTACTAATCATTTTGCGTACGTTACTCTGTCAGAAGAGAGATTAAGGATGGGAGGAAGAGACGAGAGGGTTACTTTAGCTGCATCAAAGTCCATGGTAAAGGGAATCTTAGCTGACTCAATTAATACACTGCAAGCTTTATCAAATTAATTTTTGTCAGTGCTATATAAAAGAGCACGTGAATATAGACCCTGATATCCGTTGTAGAAAATTTAAGACTCATTGTGCATATCTTTCAACTTCTAAGTAATTTTATACTCTTTCGTTATAACCAAGAGTTCCATACACGCACCATTTAACATTTTGGAACTAATACTTGTATTAGCGCGAAGAATGGAAGGATATACATTAAAAAACCTCATCGAAAAAGCGAGAGCAATCAGAAGTTTCCTTAAAAGGATGGAGATGAGAACTTATAATATTTGGAATATGAGAGAGAACGATAGTATGAAGGAGTTTTTCGTTAAAAATTTACTTTCACGGCGCCCTTAATTAAAAAGTTTTGCCAGTGTATGCGAGGCGTTAAATTAAGTCAACGCACCAATGGTGCTGACAACCAGTATGAAATGAAAAGCCAAAATTAATAACAAGAATAGATCTTAGAAAGTTTTCAGTACATTCAGGTGGAATGGAAAACCCCCGCGCTTTAATACCAGGGTTTTTCGAAGAGAAATTATTTAAAAACTTCGTAAAATATATTCTAATTAATCATACTGATAATTTTAATGACAAATTTTTATAACATCTTCTTTTATTACCAACGCGGCAGAAACAGTATTTCCCTATAATGCAGTTGAGATGGTAGTTCCTTTAATATATGGCAGAACAGCGAGTCTGATAACGCGAAAAGACATCTGCTGGCAAGATGCCCTCAGATTCTTAATAATATTAGTTATTTACCTTAGTTTCCTTTCGACCCGCTCTGTTGAGGGTGCCTCGACTCGTTGCCTCATGGGATGTCGCTTTGCGTCTCACAATGCTGAGAGTGAATTTTCAAATTTTTAAAGCATCGTCGTCATATTAAGAGTTTGCCTAAATTGAAGCAAACTGCAAATAAAGATTCTGGACGTCTCAGTCAAAAACCTCTAATTAACTGACTTTGATAAAATAAAAGTTCCTAATATTCTTTAAATATTCTGACTTTTGTGCATATGGATGACTATTGCAAACTTCAGGGAATAAAAATCTTTATTACTTTCAGACTCAGCAACTTATCCATGCAATCCATGGATGGTTGCCAATATCCTGTTAGCTACCTTTAAGTGTTAACTCGAACGAAATCTCAAAAAAAAGTGGATACATACATATACTACTACTCTCCATGCATTTAATATAACACCATACACATTAAAAAAAACCACTGTGAAGTAACTAGCCTTGTTGCATACTAACCTAATAATTTCCATTTAAATGATTATTCTTGCAGATACAGATACTAATGTTCTAATTTAGACATATATTCGGGTTCGCCGAACGAAACCTTTTCTTCAATTCGATCGAACAGCTCTGGTCCACCATATTCAAAAACAGTGTTCATAACGGCTCCCAGGTTCGTCCTCGCCGTTAGCAGACTTTCACTCAGCTTTCTCATCTCAATGCGAAGTTTTTCCATTTCAAATTTGCAATCCGCCAGTTCTCGCGACATTTTCTCTTTCTCTTCAATATCACTTGCCCATTCCATCTACCAAGAATCATGATTTCTTGAAACCAGGTTAATTTTACCTTTGCTTTAGCTAGCTCATCTTCACGTGCTTTGACAGCGTTTTCTAGCTCCTGAATCCGTTTATGGCTATCTTTCCCATGCTTTTTATTGGATTTGGAACTCGAAGGCTTATTCCTCATTTCGTTGAGTTGGTTCTTGAGGTTTTCATTTTCTGTTGATAATTTAACAAGTTCCTCTTCCAGTTGTTTAACAAGACTCATGCGCTCAACTTCCTCTTTGAGTTCTTCCTTATCTTTCTGAGACTTCACGGTTTTATTTTGTAATATCGTTTCCAGCAGCGTATTTCTCCTTTCTAGCTCAGCAATTTTCGCGAGTAAATTTGCTTCATCCCTCGATTCATTCAGTCTGCTCATGAAACTCGATCGCGTTTCCGCAATCTCTCTATCTTTCTTTCGAAGCTTGAGCTCGAGTTCAGAGATTCGAGTCTCTTTCTCTTGGATGGTTATTTCAAGCTTCAAGATAGATCCTTCAAGCTCTTCATTTTTCGCTTTAAGGATTGCGTTGTCCTCCTTGAGTAGCATGAGCTCCTTGCTTACGTTTTTATATTTTGCGAAGGAAACTACGTCTATTTCTGTGTTCGTTGAGGAAGGAAATTCTTTCTCGAAAGCTGCAGCAGCGTTTTGATATTTTTTCAGTTCTTGCTCGATTTCCTTGAATTGTTTTTCAAGCTCTTGATTTCTTTTTTCAATTTCGGTCTATCATGCAAATAATTGTGTAAATGTTTATTTCCAATGAGTTCGCTTACTTGTGGCTCTTTAGATTTGCTATTGGCTTTTAATTGGGCGATTTCATGCTCGAGTTCATCGATTTTATCTTTATAAGACTCGACATCTGGGTCCAACTAGAACGATAATAAGAAACTACAACACGGACTCATTGCTTACGGTAGAAACAGTAGAGTATTTATCTTTTTTGTTTTCTACTTTTCCTTTATCAAAGGTCTTTTTCAGTCTTTCGTTCTGAAGCTTAAGTGCATTAAGCTCCTCTCTGGCGCCATCGTATTTTCTTTTCAATTCTTCATACATTTTTTCCACGGCGCTTTTGCCTGGTTTTAAACCGTTGTCTGACTCAGAGTCTACAGCAAACAAAAATATATCCCACATGAAATCACTAAATCACTTTTACCTGAGCTATCTGCCAACATGTTCGCAGCATTACGTCCTGTATTCTTCCTTCTAGGAATAGGAGACTGAGTCTTAGTATTCCAGTTGTTGATAAAATCCTTTGAACCTTTATCTAATTTTGCTTATTGGAGAAGAGACAAGCGTGATATCCTACCTTTGTTAATCTCCAGACGAGATCCCGCCATGTTTTTACGCTTTTCCAAGTGACTCAAATTATCGTGGTGTTCTTCGGTTTGATGTACTTTCGAAATGCTTTCCTCTTCTTCTTCAGAATCCACGTCACTATCATGAAAATTATGAGGACTGAGTCTAATTGTCAGAATAACCCAGCAAGTTCGTTCTCAAGCTCATCGAATGAGATTAATTTGATTGTGAAATGAAACTTGGCTGCCTTATCCAAGCATTTTAAGATCGGAATCACCTCATGTTTTTCTTAAATTCGCGATGAGAGATGCCACTTTGAAAAACGCATACCTTTTGTGTCATTATTCAAATACTCAGCAAGATCAAATTTCGTTTTGCCTGCTGATTTCGAGCCTCTTTTTGTAATAATTGATACTGATAGCACACCCTGTATCACAGTAAGATGAGCATTACTTGAAAAACTCGTGAAATTTTATTTGCCTGCTTTTGGAGATATTTTTCTTTCTTTATGTCATGATAAAATGTAACTGGAAGCACAAGCGATTCGTCAAATTCAGCAAATCCATCTTCGAGATTCGGGGCGTTACTTGTTTCAGCTTTGTGAGGTCCTAATTGCAAAAAGATAATGATTATTGAATATTAATCGCGCGTTTAATACCTCTTGTAAAAGAAACTGAGACTCTAGCAGCCGTTGCGAGTTTCATCTCAACTTTTTCGAGGTCTATCTGGACCGCGTACTTCTCCGCTTTGGTCCCAATGCGCTTGATGTATTTAGCCATATATACTGAAATTTTAGTTGATAAATAAGAATCGCGAATACTGCTCAAATTTTAAGCTACTAATTCTATCCAGTAATGAGCGATCTTATGCGATCAGAGAAAACTTTCACATCTGTGTGGAAATTCAAACTCTAGAGGAAGATTTAAGGTTATTGAGGGACTTTTTAGACGGTATTGTCTGGAAATCTCAACATTCCATTACCCTCAACTTCAATGCTATTCTCATGAGCAATTGTAGTTTGAATTTCATTCTCAACTTTTTTTTAATACTTTTTTTTGGGTTCAAGAGAAATTAATCTGCAAAACTTTCAAAGCCAAGTATTTGTTGAAATGAGTCTGCTTGAAATAATTCTCAATGAGCAGCACACAAACAGCTGATTTTGGCATTTTACTGTCGAATTGAAAAATATTTATTTTTTGACCTCCAACACCAAAATGACAATGATAGGACATTGTAGGTCGAAGATGGGCTGAACGAGCGGTAACCCCGCTAGAAGCACCTCCGACAGTATTCTAAAGAATCTAAAGAAATAGGACATTGTATCTTCAAATGATCTCTTTAAAAGTGAATTTGTTCAAATGTGTGTGTTAAAATAGTTTTTCTAAATTGGCAAGCAGCATTACTTTTATAATTGATTATTAAATTTGAAAAATAAAGCAATAATAATTTGAATTCTATTGTGCTGGTAAATTTTTTGGATGGCATTATCAAACATGTAACAAGGTAGCTATTGGATCACACACTTGTATTCCATTTCAAACCTCTTCGTTTTGTTTTCATCAGGAATGAATTCAAAAAAATAAGCGATGTATTAGGTTCTTATAATAAAAAATTTTTGAAAATTTGCTGAGTAATGTTGTATCGTAAATTTTGGTCAAATATAATTGAGATGTAATGGTACAGTAAAGCTTGATGAATGAATACTTTCAGAAGATGAGACATATAATTGTAATATATTTGTAATGGGAATTTGTTCTGAAAGCATTTTCAAAAAGGAGAGTCATCAAATGATACATTCAATTAGACAATAGTCAATTAATCAGTTTCATCAATCGGTTGATTAAGGAAAGTTTTCGACAAAAAAGAAAGCATACTATCACAGTATTTAATGTGATGTTTATACAGGGAGGTCCTGCAATGATTGTAATTGCTTGGAACTTCATACTCATTCACCCAACTACTATTAGACACAAGCAATTAAGTTTAATCACAGTCAATTTAGCCAATCTTATTCAAATGCAATTGCTAGAACTTAGTATATTTATATTCACACTCAAACACTATAAATGAAGCCTTTTAAAAGTCTCAATAGTGAACCGCAGTCTCAAATATCACTCATTCATAATATTTTCCTCATCTAGTAGTAAAGTCACTCTCACTTAGCTAATTGTCTCTAAATGGAATCAATTTCCCTCTCTCGAGCGTATACACCTTTTTTGAAATTCCATACTTTCTTTTGGATTGTTATGGTATTAAACGCGTCAATAGTTTTTGTGAGGTTACAAGCATACGTACAAAGATCTCATATGCAGTTTTTTCTTCAATATAGAGAAAATAGAAAACTATGGAACTGCTTACTTAGTGATCTTTCCGACCTTCTTTGGCTTGGCCCAGGTTTTAAAGTCAACGAGTGGCTCAGCGTTTTCTTCAGTTGGATAGAGAATTCCTGCAAGCGAGCTGTTTCTTTGGTGATAATTTTTACGGATCATTCTGTGAATATCAAAAGTCGTTCTCCATCTTGGGAGAACAGTGTTCAAATCCATGATATTCAAACCTACTCTCTTGTAAGCAGTCTCCAAGAGTCTCTCTCTATGTCTCCACATGTTGGTGTAGAGAGGGTTATAATTGAACCAGAAAGGTAATGAAGCGATAACTGCGACTACGGTGTAGTACTTAGCCTTAGCTGGGGTGACTCTCTGGCTAAGGAACTTTGGAACGAGAGGGAACACAGCTTTGTTGAGAATGAAATAGGCTGCGAAAGGATAAAGCACGTTGCTGACGTTATTGTAAGTGACATCATTGAGGTAAGGGGAGATTTCCTCGCTGGAGAGAATCCTTGATTCGTAGCATCTGTGCAAGACCCAGGTGCGCTCTTCGTCGCGGAAGGTGAACCAAGGCTTGAGACGGTAGCCCCAGGCATAGTACTCGTTGTTGTAGAACTCCATTGCTCTAAATTCCCTTTCAATCTATGAATTAATTTATTCAAAATAAGCCTGCAGGATACCAAAACCAAGCTCTTTAGAAAAATTACCAAACCCCGGATAAGACCTTATTTCACTTAATTTCCATATAAATCAGCGGCAATAGTGAACTTACTGATCCTATAAGATTTCGGAGCAAGCGTAACGTATGAGAGATCGGGAAAATCCAATTATTAAGTTAATCGACTCAATAAATTATAGGAATCCGATCTGGTATCTTAGCTAATAATTGTTAAAAATTTCTGACAAAAAAATGTCTCAGCAAGTCAAAATCCACCAAGTTGTTGTTCTGAACATCTCAGATCACTATACTAGAAACAGACTCCAGCAGAAAGGCGGCGCCAGCCGCGTTTCCGGCGCTCTTCTCGGCTACCAGGAGGGAAGAACTCTCAATATCATCGCGAGCTTCGAAATCGCCACTAAGCACGACAAAGACGAAGAAATCACAGCAGTTGACTTCCAGCATTTCAAAGACAAAGTTAAACTGATGAAGGAGGTCTACAAAACCTCTGATCTCGTCGGCTGGTACTCCACCACCAAGGGACTCCAGGTGACTCCTCAGGATGTTGCTATTCACAAGAACATCGTTGAAGCAACCGAGAAATCTCTCCTCTATTTGACCTTCGATCCTAATAAACAGATGACTTCTACTTCCAGCGAGCTGCCACTCAAGCTTCATGAATTCAGAGTCGAGAAGAGAGAGACTGAGAGCGTGGAAAAGCTCGCTGAAATTCCTTTCGATGTCGAAGGACCAAAGACAGAAAATATTGCTATTGAGCACGTTACCAGAAATGTCACTGCTGCCAACTCTTCTGTGCTTGCGGCAGGTGTGAGCTCGACTTCAAATGCTGTTGAAATCATGAAGAAGAAGCTGGGAGTGCTGCTTGAGTTACTTGAGACGAAGCCAGAAATAGCAAAAGACCCTGAAATTATGCAAGATCTTAAGGATATTATCGTGAATCTTCCTAATAAGAATGAAGACTCTTACAAGGAGAGTGTTATTAAAGAATACACTGAAGCATCGTTGATTAACCTGCTTACTTCTGTGTTGGTCGCCAACAAGACTATCCAAGATGTAGTTCATTTGAAACCAGGCTTTGATTTGAAAGGCCTGAAGTTCCTCGATATCTAAGCTACTTGAATTCTGCCTAAAAAAAATTAAATGTTTGGCATGCATACAATTCCGTTACTCGTGAGTGAATAAGATACAAATCCTTTAGTGACAAAATGACTGAGAATAATCTTTAATAACAAATTATCGGATCTGCCTGAAATTTATAAAAAGCAAAGCTCATTGAGAAAAATTAGCTACTTATCGAGTACCTGCGTGAATCAGGGATAGAGTTCTTCTAAAGATTCATTAGAATTTTGTGAAATTAAATATGTAGTGTGAAGCTCTCCAGTGGGTTAACAAATTTTAGTTGATGCTTAATTATTGCGGTTTTCTTGGAAAATGATGATAAACTAGCAAAGCGTACTTTACTGATTAGTGGGAGTATAAGACATTTTCATAACAAATAATATATCATTATTACAATTTTTCAAATCTAATGCTTCCTTTCAATAAAAAATCGAGAAATTATTCACGGTATTGCAACATCAAATTGGTTTCTTTTGGAACTTTAGCATATGGCTTCAGAAGAACTATTTATTCAGTCTATTTGAAGTTGGATGGATAATCTTTTGGTTTGCGTTCTATCATTAAAAAATGATATAAGGAGGTGTGACTAAATTTCAAAGGATACGCTTCTGGTATTCCCGCTAAGATGATGTGTTAAAGGGTGATCTGGTCGATGCTTTAGGTCATCCCATCGATGGGTCGTTAGCCTTAATTATGTGTTATCATATTTGCTAATCGAATAGATTACTGAGATGGTGTTTTCGGAGAAGAAATCTGTGATAAATAAGCTGAGGGCACAGTTATCTTTCCAACGGCAGCGTCCTCAGCATCTAATGACGCAAAGTGTGATTTTTTCAAATTTTTAACGGTCTTTTTCTTCTTCTTCGCAGTTTCCTGTCTCATAATTTCAGAACCTTCCCACTGATACGATTTCTTTACCAGCTCTTTTGGTTCCTTCTTTTTATAGGCTTGGGCTTGCCGCGAATTCATTATTTCAACTTTTTTCTGAGACGTCGAATTGCTTTCATGGAGAAATTCTTGGATTTTTGCCATTTCCTTCTCCAGGGAAATCAGACTGCTCATCTTCTTCATTTTGTTGACTTGTTCAGGTTGACATAACAAGAAACTATTTATTTTCAGCCCAAACCGTAATTTTTACTTGTACTTCTTAGGTGTGAGCGGCTTCTCACATTTTCATCTTTCGCTTGCAGTGGAAAGTCGAATCTCCTTAAAGCTCGCTCGTTGGCTCTAATGCAGAGAACTTAGAAATAAAACATTTAAGAACTCACTCTTCAAGAAGATATGCATGAGTAGGAGAATTCTGGCTTGTTGCCGGAATATATTTGCTTCTAGTGCCAGAGGTGATGGGTTCACAATTACTGAGGATGGAAATTGAATGATTTTTTGTGCTGTGGGTTGGATAGTGTTCATAGACGCTTAATTCCGTATAGGTCGTCGGGCTCTTTGCTGAATGATATGAAGTAATGTCTCTTGAGTTGTGGCGTTTTTCAGCTTTTTCAACCGAGTTCTTTGAGGATTGTTAGAACTCCAACTAAATTTTGATATTTACTTCTACATATGACCTCCCTTGAGTTTTCTCGATGCAAGATCTTGGCTCCCTCTGTGACTCATACAATTTACTGTAAACTCATTAGAAAAGCAAACTTGAGATATATGAAATACCTGTCAAGTTTATTTCTCAATTCCGATAAGGATAGCTCAAAACTTTGGAAATTTTTCTTAGTTTCTTGCTCAATTCTGTATGCATAAATTTTTTCGGTATTTTCAAAGTCTTTTTGCTGTGCTTTTAATCCAAAGATTTCTTTTTCCAACTCAGTTAATTTCCTCCGCAATTCTTATCAACATCCAGATAAAGATAGGTCCATGAGTTTTTCTTACCTTCGGATTGCTCTGTTTGCTTTCTCTCATTGGTATTGAATAAATTTTCGATATTATCGTAAAACGTCTGTCTCTCAGAAATATCAAGGTTGACCGCTTGTTGGATTTCTTTTAATTCCTGCTCTCGCAAGGCGATTTGCGTCTCTAGCGGAGATAGCATCTCTCGAGTCACAAAAATTTTGCTTAGTTTCATTTCTAATGCCTGGGTAGTAAATTCATCATTAATGAGATCATATAAATGAAGTCAATAAACTAACATTTATCAGTTCCCTGCTCACATCATGATTATCTTCGAGTGTCTTTTGGTATTTACTCCCACCATCATCTTCCTCTCTGCTAGGCACTTCTAGAATTTGTTCTGTAACTTCAACGTTGTAATCCGCTCGCCTATCGCTATGCCTTTCTGCTTCAAATGCCTAGGTAGAAACGGTGAAGAGCTTGAAATTAGCCAATATATACTTCAATTCGAGCTGTCAATTCTGCGATTTGTGTATTAAAGAGCCTTTCTTGTTCCTTCAATTGTGCCTGTAGAGTCTCTATCAGCTTGGCATCATGAGTAGCTTCTCTTTCTTGGGAGAGTTCAGCCCTCTTGAGCAGTTTGTTTTCAATATGATGGATCACGCGCTGCTCTGTATCTAGCAATTCTTTTTTGTTTTCAGCCCTGAACTGCTCGAGAGCCTGGTCAATCTCTTTGCTTTTTAGGGATTTATTATCAGAGGTCTGAGCTAATCGCAGGACTTCTTCCTTAATTTTGCTCTTATTGGAGAAGCTTTAAATCATATTAGAATTCAATAATGTTACCAGCTCGCTCGCGAAGTATTCAAACGCAATCGAATGCTTTTTCTATATCACAATGCTAATGCTCAGAAGAGGAAAAATCGAATAATTAAGCTACCTCGAGCTTAGACTCGATATTTGCTAATTCTCGTTTGAAGTCATCGTGATTTCCTTTATTACTGCTTCTCTTTTTTTTTGGAAAAGAACATTAAGGTTGGCAAGTAGAGGAATAGTTACATCATTTTTATTTGGAGAGTGCTTCAGAGGAGCTTTCTTCTCGATTTCGAGTATGAGCGAAGGCTCGTCCTCGATTACAATTTTGTGTATTGAGTCAATTTTGTTTGCGAATTGAGTCGGCGACCACGTTCGGAAAGAAGTTTCTGAGGAGAGTGGAGCTTCATTTTGTTCAGCCATCCAATCGCCTTGCTTATCAATGTATTCTATGAGGTCACTGTTCATATTATTATGTCAATTGTTTTATTGCTTTGATTTGAATTAGTCAACAGTTAAAAGCAAAATTTACACACAAAATCATTGGAAATGAATAATTGGGGCTTTACATATGTAAATGCTTTTAATTGGGAAAATTCTATCATTATTCGCATTGAAATCCAGTGATCTTGAAGGAAATTTTAATACAAATGATAAGTTCAGATAATGATAATGATGATGAATCATTTCAGAACTTCAAATTGATAACGAGTTTCCTTTTTGGGCTTAGCCATCGTAGAAAATGCAGAATTGACTACTCAGCAATGCTCGGTTAAAAATTTCGAATTAATCTGAGAGAGCTTCAAGAAACAGTGCGGCAAAATAAAAGCCAAATTTTTTTGACTTCGAAATAAATACTGATAAATTTACTAATCAACAAAATGGAAACAACAAAGCATCGTCCACAGCAACCAGATAACTGCTCGAGATCAAAGAGTAGATCACTTTCCGAGAGAAAAATTCGCAAAAAGCCAAAAAATAGACGGTCGAGTGATAGGTATAGCAAAGAAAGACCTCACGATCGAAGGGACAAGGCTCCTCACAGCCGAAGGAGCCGGTCGCGTGATAGAAGGAGCAAGTCACGTGATCGTAGGAATAAATCTCGTGATAGAAGAGACCGGTCCCGGGATCGAAGAAGTAGATCACGCGATAGGAGAGATAATAGAGACAGATCGCGTGATAGAAGGAGGAAGTCACGTGATCGTCGGGATAAATCTCGTGATCGAAGAGACCGGTCCCGGGATCGAAGAAGTAGATCGCGCGATAGAAAAAGTCATTCACGCGATAGAAGAGACCAAAGGGAGAGATCACCTGATCAGAGAGAAAAAACAAATAATCAGCATAATCAAAATAATCAATATACTCAACACAATCATTATGAAAGACCATATGCTCATCAGCAAGAGCCGTCCCGCCGCGACCGCGAATTTTTAAATAAATGGACAGGAATCTCCAAATTTAAGAATTTTATCGAGAACACGTCAATCCTACCCACTAAATGTCCATTATCTTCTAAATATAACTCTTTGCTTGCAGGCCCAGCTAAGTTTGAATGGAATGAGGTTTTTGAATTTGCAAACACTCAACAGAAGCCGATAGCGTGTATTATCAACCTTGCGAACACACTGAAATATTATGATCATACGTTGCTCCCTCAAGATGTGAAATTTCATCATTTTCCCATTGCAGGACAATCGAAACCTGCTGACCACATACTGAATCAAATCGTCGAAATACTTCATCACTATAACAACCAAGGAAAAGGAGTAGTAATTCATTGTACACATGGAGTGAACAGAACTGGGTACATCATTTGCAAGTATCTCATGGTTAAGCAAAATTTGAAGAAGGATGCCTCAGTGTCGATTTTCCAGAGGGATAGAGGCCAAAATATTGAACGTGACATATATCTACAAGAGCTACAGGACCAAACGCCAGCAACCACTTATGTAGAAGAAAAGCCTTTGACCTTATCGGATTTAGTCTCAACATCAGTCGAGACAGCAGTGTCAGAAACTATGTAGGGACAGCTATATTTTGCGTTACAAAAATTAACTCGAAGTTAGAATTATTTTTGTGTTCGTGTTATGAGTTTTTTACGATGTAAGGTTGTTATATGTGGTTAAGGAGGCTTTGGTTTCCGATCAATCAATGACACTGAAAAACTTACAATTTTTCCAGCCAAAACTGATGTTTAGTGTGAATATGAGTAGGTGTATGAGAGATGAAACTTTAAAATGTTATGAAAAAGTACGAAATGCTGGAAGATCACACTATGAGACAATTCTACAATATGTTAATGATCAACTGTATCTACAAAAAACGTACCATTGGATCGATAGATAAAGCAGAACTTCTAAATGACAAAATGGGCTTGCATTATCAAACTTTCGTCAGAGAATCGCTTGATTCTTCCTCTTGCCAGTTTTTTTTTCTGGAATGAAAAATGTCGCCAGCAAGCGATGCGACTGAACAAATTGTAGAACCAGCCTGATTTTTTTTTATCAACACATGAAATATCATCTCTTTTTTCGTAAAACCTTCAGGAGTTGTTACCTCTGAGAAGAATATCACGAATTAAAATCAAACTTTCTATTTGAAGCTGGCGACAATCTTATATGCCTTCGAAAATCACTTTTCATAAGAAAATCTTGCCATGTAAGGCATTGCAAGAAAATCACATAATTTTTCGAAACTCACTCCCATAATCTTTATGGAGTGGTGCGCTGGGCTGTGCCTCCGAATAATAGAGTAAAAAGCATTACGAATACTATTTATATACCATGTTTCTCAAAATATTGGTTTCCAATATCGGAATCTCAATATAATCGCAATTGAATTCTAAGACTTTAAATATTTACTAAACATATATTAATTAACAATTAATTGACCATGACTATCTAAAATTTTGCGATTCAGAATTAATCAGTTTTCATTAAAAAAAAGGTAGATGATTTAATTCGAATCCTCTGTAAGTCCACTTAACCTTTCTCATCGTGAACACCTTAGGCCAATCTCTCCACTGAAGATATCCTTCTTCGGAGCTACTCTCTGCCATTCTTCGAAATTTTCACATTCTAAATTAGTTCTTTTTTCTGGAGTCCGTTTTCTATTAAACTTAAGGAAATTAAATTTCAGAAAATTTAATGACTCATTGTTCTCATTACAAAATTAAATGGATTTAAATCGCTAAAATTAACAGAAGTATCGCGATCGATTAATTGGATCTGCTCTACGCCTGTAGTTTTTACGAAAACGATAACGCGGATACGCTCGAATTTCCATTTCTTCTCCCATTGAATAAACCGTTTGAATTACACATACACCTTTCCATCTGTCGTAGATATCACCCAATGAAAAATAAAAGCGACAACGTCCATCCATTCGTGATGGCTTATCCATCTTCTATCATTCGAATGAAAAAACTCCAGACTTCCTTGGCTCTTTGATTTGACTTTCGTTCCGTGTTGGCTATAGGCAAGTATTGTTCGTTTTTATTCGATTAAATTCTTTAATTATACATAACTTGTCGTAATTCAAGAGCGAATGGCCTCCAATAGAATCACACACTTCTTGCGCTTTTCCGATCCAAAGAAATACTCCGAGTACCTCCATTATGAAGCTGAAAAGTTCTTGAAGCGCAAGAGTCTATTGCTCACCTGGTTGATTTCACTTTGCATTATAACTATCTATCGAAACCTCAGTGAGCTTTTCCTTAACAGCGATAACCCACGTCTAAAGCTCGAGTGTATCGTCGACGTATCTGTAATACCTGGAGCCGCTTTCCTTGTTGGAATACCGCTGTTTTTTCTTAAAAAACCTAAACTTTGGGCAATTTCTCTAATTGAGGCATGTTTCTTCTTAATCTCAGTCGCCTCGATCACTCTCATGGCTTATCAGAGTTCAACTTACGAGAATGTATCCGGGAGATTGCTGCTTGTCTTCGCATCGCTTTACATCCATATATCATATAACTTCGTGACCACCAGAGGGATATACAGATCCTTATTTTTGGGAGTGCAAGCAGGAGTGGTCGTGATATTCACCAGAGACGATTTAAAGTCAGACCGTGATTCATTTTTGATTCAATATCTCCCTAATTTGATACTTTGCGTAATCGGATTCTGGATTATGACCTATCTTATGTCCAAATCAGAAAGGCTTGAGTTCTTAGCCTACGATGACTCGCGTCAGAAAGACCGCATTTGGAAGGAGATCTTTGATAGTATGCCTCAAGGCGCAGCCATTATCGACCAAAATTACAATATAAAATTCGATAATCCAGCATTTCAAGAAATCTTCGGAGAATCTGACGAGAAGGAAAAGGCAGCGCTATTGGATAAAGCGATGAACCTTATCTCCTTGCGACACGGCATTGCGCAAGAAAAATATTCTCAGTTTCCTCAGCAGCCATCAGGTTACCTTGAGACTCCAATTGATAGAGTATAATGATTTATTGTGACTCATGGCTTATTAAATTTCGTTTTAGGGCGACTCAAGAAGGTCAGATTTTCCAGATAATTCTCACATCCATGATAATTCTTCAAGCACTCGCAAAGAGAGATACTATCGCTCTTTTCGGAGCATAATTAACTACGTGAATTTGAGCGGGGATCCTCAGCACCGTCGAAACAGCGCAATCAGAAAGACGCATTTTTATACATTTGATTCGAAAATGAAGGGCAAAAACCTTGAAATCAAGGTCGCGAGATCCTCGTTCGAAGGAAATGACGTCATCCTAGCGATTTTTACAGATATTACCGAAAGAGAGCTGATATCGAAGCTTAACGAGGTCAATGAGTTTAAAGATAATCTCCTCTCTTCAGTCTCTCATGAGTTGAAAACCCCTCTAAACAGCAGCATGCTAATGATAATGAATTCGCTCATGTATCCCGATCTTCCTGTTGAGATGAAGCAATCATTAACTGGTGCGCTCGCTAACCACAAACGACTTGAAATGATCTTGAGCGATATTTTGGACTACTGTCTCTTAAATACCAAGAAATTTGATCTGAATCTCGAGTATTTCGACATCTTCGAGTCCTTCAAAGAGATCAAACAGGTTTTCGAAAGCCAGGCCGCTGCAAAGAACATTCAGCTAATTGCAAAAATTGGGGATCTCCCTTCAGCGTTCATCCGCTCAGACAAGAAGAGATTACTGCAAGTCCTTTATAATTTGATGAGTAATTCGATCAAGTTTACCCAAAAAGGTTCAATTTCTTTGAGCATTAAAGAAGACCCGGCGAAGCCTAAATTTTTGAGATTCAAAATCAAGGATACGGGAATCGGCATGTGCGAGGAAGTGCAGCTGAAGTTGCGAGAGCACCTTAAGGCCGGAAATTTCGAAAAGAAAGTAACCAATAACTCCAGCGGTGGTGGCTTAGGACTGTACGTGAGCAACCAGCTAGCCTCGAGACTGGGAAAGGGAATCACGTTTTTCTCGGAAAAAGACAATGGGTCATCGTTCTATTTCTCAATTAAAAACTTCGACCCTACCTCGGTTCGGCCGATGACGATAACGCTTCCTAACGGGAAATCAAACAGATTAGCCAGCTCGCCGAATCGGCTCAGCAGCATGGGGCACAAACCGAGCGCTGAAACAATAGTGACCACCATTGGCGATAGAGAAGTGTTTCAGGAAACACCGGCGAGCTCTGTCGCGTTCGATTTTAAGAGCAAAATGGATATTTTTTCAGCTCTTCTGAGCAATAGAAAGGAAAAATCGATTCCCTCTCCATTCAAAGGAAAAGATGAAGAAAACACTTCTGCAAGCCCGTGCCTCCCAGTTTGCAGGCATCCTCAGGTGCTGATCGCGGATGATGACCCTTTCAATGTGCTTTCTCTAAAAACGATTATAAAGAAGCTTGGTTACGATAGTTTTGTTGGATATAATGGAAGAGAAATAATCGACTACGTCGTGTCTGTGTTTCAAGAAGAAGATCAGTGCGAGAACTGTAAAGGGATGAAGATAATCATCCTCGACTGCAATATGCCAGTAATGGACGGGTACCAATGCGTCCGGATGCTAAAGAAAAAGATGATGGATGAGACGATACCAACGATCCCCGTGATCGCGTGCACAGCATACGTACATCAAGACGAGAAAGCGCTCTGTGACAATTACGGATTTGACGATTTTGTGCCAAAGCCTGTGGATATCAGCAAACTCAAAATTCTTTTTGATAAGTATATCAAAAATAAACTCTACGTAAATGTGACTTAAACTTTTCTGTGTAAGAAGAAGGGCCTGTGAACCTTTTCTTATTTATTTCAAAACGAAATTTTGGATTTTTCGTATGTAATTGAGCCATACACATGTGCTAGTATGTTTTTTATCTATCTAATAAAAACTGGTTTGAGCCTTGGTAGGTATTAAGCGAATAATGAGAGGGTTAATTGATAGGCAAGAGATGAATAAATTTACTTACACATGCTGCTAGTAACGAAAAAGTACGAATTCATTCATTAAGATAACAACAACAAACAATAAGTATTTAGCAAATCTACAGCTTCAATTGCAGATATCTAAGCAAAACAATGGGCTTATAAGCAAGCAATAATGCAGGCCATTCCTCCCCACAGAAAAGAGAGAATCTGATGAAGTTACAGGCAATGTTCTGGGATTATTCCAAAATATGCATCAGCGCCACTCAAGCTTTCGTCAATGATCGGCTCCCAAGAGTTTCCCTTTCGGATTGGGAATTCAGGTTCGAACTTATCTTTATTTATCTCAAGGAATTGTTTTTTCAGCGCTTTCTTATCAAAAGGCAATTTTTGAATGATGTGTTTTCGGGTAAACTCTTTTATGAATTTTTGGATTCGTGAAATTCTGCTTTTCAGCAATGCGTTTACTATGTCCATCATATCTCCGATTTTGCTTATGGTGAAATTCTGCAGGGTAGGATCTTCGTTGATGGCGGGTCTCGCGTTTGCTTCAATAAACCACAGCTTTCCGGTTTCATCGAGCATGAAATCAAATCCCGTCAGTCTGAACAGCCCGCTTCCTTTCATCCAATCCTTTGACCCCATTCGCAGAATATGCGTGATTGCCTCTTTCATTTTCGGTTTTAGGTAGGTTTCAATCCAGTTCGGATCAACTATCATACCCTAAAGACGGTCAAATAAGGTAGCAATTCAGTGGACTTACAGATTCCAATAACAGTTTAAGAAAAGCTGGGAATAGAAGGATTTGGAACTGCTTGGCTTTCTCTAGTTCTTCTGCATCGGTGATGTTATGGAGGATATCGTCGGAAAGATAGGTATTGGTTAAATGCACCCTTATCTATATCCGTAAGCAAATTAGAAGTGAAATTTATTGTGATAAAGAAACTTACATCTGTACTGTTACGGGCATATGATCTCAATGAAACACGCACCAATCCTTCCCTAAAGAAAGCAATCAAAGGGTTCGTAGAAACGACGAGCGCGTAGACCCGAAAATCAAATTTATTCGTCCCGTTGAGCAGCATAGGGTTGGGGATGTATTTCTGGACAACGTCGTTAGCAGTTTTGGAACCACAAGCTTGTCCGCCGCGGTAGTTTTTGAGAAGTCTGTTTTCTAATTCTTCTGTGAGGAGCGAGACTCCAAGGCCTTTGTGCAGGCCGATTCCTTTCTTGAATAAGAATTGGAAAGGTTGAATCTTCTTGTCAGCTTGATACTTCTCGCTTTTGATATAATCAAAGAACCTTCTACAATCCTTTTGAGCTTTAGTAACGAAATTATTAAAAGGCCAAATGAATTAGCCTTTACAGCTAAGGATGAAGGTCTTTGGGAAGAGGTCATCTGCCGAAAAACACTCTCTTCGATCCTCGTACAAAGAATCATATTTCCTATTTGCATTATTGTTATTATTAGGCACAACAATCTTGAACAAATGAATCAAACCTCAATACTGCAGGGAATTGAGCCTTCTGGCAAATGTTATTCAGGTTGGGAATGTAGCCGTACGCTTGGGTCAGACCTATATCCTTAGGTTAGATCAAGAAACCGAGAAGAAGGAGGTTACATGTATGCTTGAGGCCAATTTCTGTATAAAAGGCAAAATCCTGGCGTTTTTTGAAAAAGAAAGTGATATTCTCGCTTAGATGCTCTGGTTTATAGCCGCTCTTTTTCCCAGAGGCGACTTGCTGTTGGAACTCAGGCGAATTAATTCTGGCATTAGGACTCTCGTACCTCGAGCTCAGGAATTCAATTAAAAATTCTTGCGATTAGGGATCAGTATGCAACTTTGTAAAAAGCAAATACTATTGCTATCGAATTCGCTTGCATAGGACTGCTTCTTCATCCAATTGCTCGAGTTGTACACGTTTAAGAGGTCGACAGCATCGCAGTAGAACTCGTCTTCAGCCAAACCGAGTTTTGTACGGATATGATAAGGTCCATAGAGCTGTTCGCGGTTGAGGTCCTTATAGAGATTCAGGATCCTGAATGGATTGTTCTGGAATAATAAAAGCTCATCTAATTTCAACTCTGAGCTTTCTCGTTGGAGGAACGAGTGCATGCCGAGCAAGAGAGATTTTGACGACAGTAGCCTTTGGAAGTAGCCTTCTTCCATGCTCGTGCGGAAAGTCCTGAGTTCAGGAACCTTGAATTCCTTGATTTCTAAGAGAATTGGATTTATTTTCTGAGGAATGAGTTGTTAGAAGCCATTAATTGCACTAATATACCTCTTGGAGGTGGAACTCTTTTCTATTATTGGAACCTGAGATGGGATATAATGCTATAACAGACCGATTAGCGATTGGAAAGGGGTATTGGTAAGTTACTGGAATTGCTTCGTTGCATTAAAATCGCATTGATTGCCATCAATGCGACAAAGATGCTGAACAATGTAAGAATGACGCTAGATGTGAAGCTCTGAGACATTTTCTTTTTCTCTCCGTAAAGATATTTTTGAATGTGCTCTATAATTATGAATAATGAGGCCCTTTAGAAGCATTTCAGTATTCAGGAGAGCATTTTCCCGAAGAATTTACGAAATCAGTAGTCATTCTTCCTAAATTGGATATGAACTCTTCCATTTTTATGTTTAGAACAAATTTTAGCGATTAATTAAACTGGATTTATTCTTGTAGATTGAAACAAACCGTCATATTCAAAGCATTCTGAGTGTGCAACGATAAGAAAAAATAATCCACGATTGCAGCTGCTTTGAAAATTTCTAGCCTGATGGGCCATGTGTCCAGTTCTTTCTAAGATAAGAAAGCGGATTATGAGACGTTTTATGGCTTGATTGAAGAATAATCCTGAAGGGATACTCAATGCAAGAGTCAATTTGGCCCTTGGTGTATTGCATTACTAAACTTACACAAAAAGCATTTGGTATTGGCATTATAGTTGCCGTGTGAGTTCCCGAAGTGATGATATGAACAAAGCAGCAGATTCCAGAAAGCCATATTTTGTCAAATGTCTGTTATAATGGTTTGTGGTTACAGAAGCAGTCGTTAATTTTGAGTAAGGTTGCATTCATTACAGACTCAGTTACGATTTTAGCCATAAAGATTTTGTAATGCTTCTCTGAACCTTTTCTTAAGAATTGTGGCCCCCTTTGCAATAGTTACATTGGATAATTTCATTGTAAGCAGAGCAAGATCTAACTGAGCATTGCTGTCCTTTGATTAGAATATCAGAAATATTAATTCATGGCAATTGTTTTAGGAACTCAATAAAACAACTGGAAAAACTGCGCCATATAGGAGCACTCATAATGAATATCATTCAGGTAAGGTAGCCTGTGTTGATCACCTTTCCACAGCCATATGTTGTTCATTCGAACAAAAAATTATATCTTTTTTAATTTCCTGTGAACCGTTATTCGAAACCAACTTAAAATAGTTCTCTTTAATGTTTTGGGACGTAAAAGCTGAAGAAGGTCACTACAATCACGTGACAAGGCTTCAAAGGAATAACCTTAAAATTTTTTACGACCGCTATTCCTTGATTGAAAATATTTCTCAATTCCAATTTTTCGCCGAGAACCGTTCGTGGACACGATTTTTTAAATAAGATCCTTAAAAAATGCAGGCTTATGCACTATCCATACTCTCTTCGACTTTAGAACATCCGAAATGCTTAGGATTGGCAACCGAACCTTATTTTACCTTGCAAATGAGTTATAATGACCTCAAACCACGTACAAGCAAGTTATTTCTTCTTGTTCATATCTCTCAGAACTAATCATCGACTTTTCAACTCCTCTCCTATTTTGAAAATATATTCAGATATTTTCAAATTAAGTTGATGAGTGCTTTAAACTCATCGTTACTTTAGAATTTAGAATAATCTGCGACAAAAAAATAGAACAGACTCTCAAGTATCCATGAGCGGTGTACGACACCTAGGCAAAGCCTTGACTCTTAAAACCATAAATCCGAACCTTATCGAAGCACAATACGCTGTCCGAGGAATCATGGCTCAAACTGCGGCCAAAATTCGCCAAGATTTAGAAGCGGGCACAGGATCTTATCCATTTGATGAGATCACCGAGTGTCATGTCGGCAACCCGCAAGCTCTTGGGCAAAAACCGGTCTCTTTCTACCGACAAGTGTTATCTGCTCTGGTTAACAGAGAATTGCTGGATTCTCCAGCTTTTCCTGAAGGAGTAAAGGCACGTGCTAGATATTACATCAAAAAATCAAAGGGAAATCTTCATGGTTACTCTGAGGAATCTGGTTTCGATTTCGTGAGACAGGCCGTAGCTCAATTCCTCGAGCGCCGAGACGACGGCATCAAATCTGATCCGAATCGGATCATTTTGACCGATGGAGCGTCCAACGCGATCGATCATTGTTTCCAGGCGATTATGTCGTCCAGAGACCAAGGAGTTATGATTCCAATTCCTCAATATCCTTTATATAGCGCCCTAATTCGACTATACGGCCTCAACGAAGTTCCTTACTATCTTGACGAAGAGAGCGGCTGGCAGATCAAGACCGAAGACCTCCAGGCCAGCTATGACGTAGCACAAGCAAAGGGCATTAAACCTCGTGCGATTGTGATTATTAACCCAGGGAATCCAACAGGGCAGGTCTTAACGGAGGACACGATTAAGAAAATCGTTGAATTCGCTCATGATAACCAGATCGTCATCTTCGCTGATGAAGTCTACCAGCAAAACATCTACAGGGAAGACAGGAAGTTTGTCTCATTTAAGAAAGTCTTGGCCAACATGCCTAAGCCTTACAGCGCGAATACAGACCTAATATCATTCAATTCGACTTCGAAAGGGATATTAGGGGAGTGCGGAGCACGAGGAGGGTACATTGAGTGGTTTAACATCGATCCCGAGGTCGAAACTCAACTTCATAAGCTGAAGTCATTAAAAACATGCGCGAATATCAACGGACAACTTTTCATAGACATGATGGTGAGGCCACCAACGGAAGAAGAAAATGGGAAAGAAGTTACAGAAAATTTTAAGAAAGAGAGATCTGCGCTGTTCGAGTCGTTGAAAAGAAGAAGTAATCTTGTCTACGAGAGCATGAATGAGATGAAGGGCATCACATGCAACAAGATAGAAGGCGCGATGTATGCGTTCCCGAGGATTCATTTGCCAGAGAAAGCGATTCAAGAAGCTAAGAACCAGAATCTCGAGCCAGATCTTTTCTACACTCTCGAGGCGTTGAAGGCGACTGGAATATGCACGGTCCAGGGGAGCGGGTTCAAACAAAAACCTGGTGAGTATCATTTTCGAATCACGACCTTGGTGTCTGAGGATAAGTTAGCGAGGAAAATGGAAAGCCTCAAGAAGTTCAATGATAGTTTTATGGATAAGTACGCTTAAGAGTGTCTAAGTATAATAAAGTTGATTGGATTGAATATTAATGGAGCTGGTAGTGGTCAATTGTAATAATTTTACTGTAAATTTAAAAAGTTTCTACTTTATAGTTCGATCGCCATCTTTATACATGTGTGAGATGTGTGTAAATATAATTTCCTGAAAGAAAATGTTCTTGAGTCGATATCTCACCATTTACAAGACATAATTTTCCATAGTTTAGAGTGAAAAACATCCGTATTAATAACAAAGTTTCGCTGAGACAAAAACAAAGATCTGCTGGAATCATAATTTAAGAAAATTTATTTTTGAGGCCGATAATGTTTTCACAGGAATATCTCTACGACGCGAAAGTATTTCTCAGAAGCTACTACGATGCTATCGAATGCATAAAGTACTCATTCCCAATTCAACCCTGACTTTGATTCCAATTTCACTGATTCCAGGCAGTCTGCTGACAGAACTGAATCGTTGAGGCGATATGAGGCTGTAATGAACAAAATCTTACAGGCCAAGAACGCTGATGAAGTAATACTGAATTCAACTTTGCATTTCTAAATACCAAAAGATTAAGATTGAAGCTGGCGGAGTCACTAAAGGTTCCAAATTGAAAGAAATGAAGGAATATAAGCTTTTCCAATTTTCAAAGTAATCATCTTCTTGAGCAATTGTTGCTTATGTTGTAGTTATGTGTTCAAGAAATACTTCCCTACGTTTGATGGGTACACCGGTGATTATGACGGCTTGAAAAAGATTTTAAATGAAGGATACGCTAATTTGAAAAAGGACGCGGGTGAGCAATAGTCTTCAGGTCTAGCCGAATATATTCATGATCAAAGCATGTGATTTTAAGTATATTGAACGCTTATTGTGCCATGTATGATGATGTTTAGACGAGATTTACAGACTTGTTTCAAAGTTAGTTAAACAGTCCTTCGTTAGAAGCAAACAGTTTTATCAAACCAAACTTCATACAGAAAAGTAGAAAATGAAAATAACCAGTATCGGCAAAGGCAGAAAGTGCCTTAGATTTGATATATAAGTATGAATTAATTCCATTAATTTTTTTGAATTAAGCATTGTAATGTTACATGACAGGGTCATATGACTCTTTCTTGAAGGTCAGATGTGTAAGTTAATCTTTTTTCTGGGTCAAATAAGCCGTGTGAACTATTTTGTACATTTTATCGAGCCATCCGCTTACAAGTGACTTGAGCATGTCAGCGCTGAATTAACAAATAATGAATGATCATAATTTGGGAATTTGCAAGAGAGATCAATACGTTTTTTTCCTTTGAACAAACAAAGCCGCAAGTTGCTCTTTTGTGTATAGTCCTTCTATCACCTCATCATATTCTTTCGCTTTTTTTTTATCGATCGGTTCAGCTTCTCCTACTTTCGCTAAAACAATTTAACTCAACAACTTTTTTATAAAGATAATCCCCTTACGAGCTTTTAATGCTTCTGAGCGCGGTTTCACTCGATTTTCAATTGAAAGATGCCTCTGATTATTCGGGACGACTGGCACTGTGCCTCTGAAAAAGTCCATTACAGTATGATAAAGAATTGAGGCAAACGTCTTTAGATTCCTAATAGAGATTGACCTCTTAACAGCTAGGGAATAGATCTATTACTTTTTGCTCTGATCGGTTTGTGGAACGAGTTTTTCGATCGGTTGTACAGTGCCCCAAGGGTTGCAAAGAAATTGGTAGACCAATATCCTCACGAGGAAAAACATCCCTATAATCATCTTCGATTTTATGTCTTTCATGAGCCTACGAAAGGTATGAGCGCTGTTCTTCAAACCGGTCTCATACTTTAGTGTGCCAAAATGCGTGAATTCGAGTCTCTTGACTTCGAAATCAAACAGAAAATTATTTGGAGGAACACAACGCTCTTCAGATACCGAGGCTTTTAGAAATAAAGGATAATAGGAAAGGCGATTGAGCGTCTCTTACCCAAAAAATTGATGAGATGTTTGGGGAAAGATTCTTCTTTTGTTTGATTCATCAACGTGTCTAGAAGAGTTTTCAGCCGAGGCTGATACAAGATCAATGATTCAGAGCCTTTAGATATCTCTCTTACGAAGATAACTTTTTGAATTCTCTCCTCAAGCTCGTTCTCTGATATTTTTTTGCTTCCGAAAACTCCTCCTTTTTCATCCCCCGCGAAAAGAATAGCCGACGTTTTTAATGAATAAATCTATATTTTATAAATTGATGCATTGATAAGAAACCTCTCTATTCACGATCACTTACGCTTTGCAATTCTTTCATCACTGTTTCTAAGAAAAACGATTGCAAAGTCTGCAAATAAGAGAATCACTCTTCCAATCAAAATCATTGGATAGCTATACCTTATTCACGAGGTCAATGCTATCCGTAATTTCTCGCCGTTTTGTCTGTTTTCTATCACTGACTGCCTTTCTCGTATCATTCAACAGAACAGAAGCATAGGAAACACCCCAAGCAAGTACGGCTAATTTCCTTCGCATCGTTTTCCTATTGTTAAATGACATTAAGGTATGCATCACTTAGGTATTTGTTTCTTACTTTCGCTCTTGTTTTTGTTTGAGCTGTTCCTCCGCAAGTCTCTTTTTCTCCTCGATTTCTTGCTGTTCTTTTAACTTCTTTTCCACTTCTCGCTTCACAGCAATTTCTTCAGTCTTTTTTCCTTTTGGCCTATCAGATTTCTTCTGGTTCTCTTTTCTCACGTCGTCAATTTCGTCTAATAATAAATAATATGGAGCATGTCTTGTGAAGTAAATAAATACGAAGCATTAGAGGCGGAAGCCTCGGCACTGAGCCATTACGGTATCTATAGGCATCATTCTCATAAACGCGAGGAAACTGTTCGTATCTCGACTCTTCGGACTCTCTGCTGCGTTCAGTGACAGGCCCTCGCTTTCTGCTTCTGAGATATGCATTCAGCTGCTCCTCCATCTTTTTAAACCTTATGTCTTTTTTCTCAGCACCTCTATACGTCGCGATATTCAAAGCCATCATCACCTCTTGCTCTCTCCTCTGATTCTGTAATTCCAGCCTCTTCAACTTACTTTGAAGCATCATACGCTTTGTATCAACTCGATCCTCCCGAGATTTTCCAATTCCTAATGAAATTTCCTTAAGAAGATCGGTCTGACGTTCAATAGCGTCGAATATTTGCTCGTCTATATTTTTCTTCGATCTCTCTGTCAAATTGCCATTCGTATTATTCCTGTGATAGAAAGCCTGAAATGGCGTCACCATGCTCGGATATTGAAGGGCATTTCCTGGATACATTTGCAATTGGTTTGCGAAAGGTTGTGGTCCCATGGGATTATATTGCATGAGAGGGGAATTATTGTATATTCTCTGAGGACTTGCTTGAAATCTGCTCGTGTTTGGCTGAATTTGATCAAATCTCACAGGAGATTTTGACATTGGTGAGTCTCTGGTGGAAGTTGGAACACTGTTAAGCGTTTGAGGCAGGATAATCGACTTCTTTGGAGAGCTTTCTCTCAGCGGACGCCTAATTTGGGCCTTAGTCGGTGATTTATCTTCGAATTCCTTACAATAATAAGACTATTAGATACAGCGTTATTGAGTTACTTCGTCTTCGAAATTTAGTTTTAAAGGACTTAACGAGACATGCGATCGCATAGGTCTTTGAACGACTCCGTTATCCTAGTGCTCTAAGGCCTCAAGAATGTGAGTTAATTACCTTAAATCTATCGTTAATGCTCCCAGAACTGATATACGTTGTCTGGAAAATATAAAGTTGCTAGCCCGAATATTTTTCGAGTAATTACCTTCTTTTTTCGATCGGATCGAAGCTGCCCTTCCTCTCGAACTGTTATGCCTTGATATCGAATAAAAGATTGAAATGAATTTAGAGATCACTATCATTTTGGTCCAGTCGACCTTGCGGACTGTCGTTTACAAGCTCTCTACTCGTGGCTAAAAGGTCAAAGTGAAGCTATCGAGGCTAGTAAATGTCATTACCGCTGCCTTTTAGCTTAGGCAATTCATCGAATTCATTATCTCTTCCATTGCCACTTCTCACAAAAGTCGGAGTGGGTTCGCGGCGGTTTCGAACGTTCTATTTCAAGTAGTCTGAAGGAGGGCGCTTCGATGCGAAATGTCTTACGTTGTTCTTGTTCCTTAAAGAGCTCAGGTTCAGAAATAATGGATCTTGCATAAAAATTTATTGGTGCTGGAAAATATTAAGGAGTTCTATTGCACATACTTTTATTTAAAATTTTTTTAGCATAGTTGGCTCATTGCCGATTAATTAACTGTGTAAATAAGTATTTTCCCTGCTGAACAAGTTTTCTTGATGATTAAAGTAGGAACTAGCAATTCTTCGCGATGACAGCAAGAAAAACTTTTGTTCTCAACGTTATTTATTTTCTCTGTGATTCCCATTTGTGATTTATTTAAATCATTTAAGGTCATTCTTATGAATCGAAGATTTCTTAATGGAAAATCTTAATCCTCATTATTGCGAGGAGAGACATTGTTTTGATATCATTTGTTGTTTTCTGAGAAGAGGTCTACCTTTTGTTGTTCTAATTATTGTATTCACTCTGAGCGGAAAATGAAGAAGAATGTGTAGTGAATTCTAATTAAATGAAGAAGGATGTTACCAATAACTATTCTCTCAAGGGTTTCTTGTGACTTCTTTTTTCGCGGTTGATTATTGAGTTTGATTCTTTCTCAAACGAAACAGACAGACATAACTTCATCTGTTAAAAGAAATAAGAATACCGGTAGCTTTTATAGATAAAGCAGCAAAAATTTACTTCCATCCGCAGAGTCTCCTGAATAAAGGACTTTTCCAGTCTTTGAGTCCAATACTCTGGCTGTCAGGTCCCATGAAGCAGTTGCAAGCATATTGCCGCTTGGGCTCCATCGCACGCAATTTATCCAATCTATAAACAGTAATATAGACATGAGGAATTCTTTCTTCAAAGAAATGAAAGAATTCACTGGTGTGGGATTTCGGGAAGATTTGTACCACCCTCGACTCTCTTTTGTCGAATATGTGCACTCCGCAGTCTTCACCACCTGAGGCCAGCAAGTTTCCATTGCTCTGACAAACATCAATCCACCGAGCGCAGTCTACCATAAGAAGAAAATATGACACTGAGGCACACAGTTTTGATGCAAAAATAAAACAAACGAAGAGCACATCAAGCGTTTTCCCCCTTTGAAAAGAGAAAACATAATTCTCTTTTTCCTTTCTTAGGACTTGAACATTGATGAAGACAAGAAATTTTCCAATCAGAATTAGCATATACTTGTATCCAATTCGATTGGACTCATCATAGTGAATGCTTTTTTCTCAGCATCCAAGATATTTAGCTGTTTTTTGTTATATGTCGCGTATAATAATGGTTCATCAGGATTTGTGCTCCATCTGCAGCGACGAAGTGAATCTAAAAAAAGAGTAAGTATACTGGATAATTTAGAGAAATTCAACGTCTCAATCAACTATCGTAAGAAAAACAAAAAATAGCAGGTCATTAGTGGATGAAAAATTATGGATAGTTAGCCACTTGCTTACCATAGCGACTTTGTAACTCCATGTTTATATGGAAGCTAACCTTGTTAGTATTCACATTTGATATCAAGCATGTTCCATAGCAGTCGAGAGTTGCCACGGTCTCTCCATTAGGGTCGAAATCAAGGCTAGAGATGGTATTAAGAGCTATTCAATGAATCTGTAATGATAAGATTTATTGATTAATTACCTGGAGTGCGGTTGTGAAGATGCCACCGTGATTTTCTGATGAGCTGAACGATATTGCCAGCCTTTGAATTGTCGAAACTGTAAAGGTGATAAGATATCTCCTCTCCAACAGGAATTGCACCAAGGATGCTTCTTCGTGGGTTATAGGCCACATCTCCATCACCAGCAGCTAAACGAAGTAACAATTATGAGATGAATTTTAACTTGAACCTACTTTCATTGTGTTCACCAACTTCCTCAAATGAATATAGTTTTTTCGCTTCACCTTCACGTGAGACATCAAATACTTCGAGGTTAGCTGATGCGTCAAAGCGATGGTAAACAGAAACTAAGAGTTTTGTGTTTGGAATCTCTTTCACATGAGACCAACTGCCGAAAGATCCTTCGCGGGAAGTATTCAATTCTGAATCTGAGAGAAGTTAAAAACTACCATTCTTGTAGAGATTAACTCCATTAAAGTTCGAAAATTCTTGTTCCCTTTCGAGTTCAACAACACGGATCTTATTACTCTGGTTTACGGACCAGACAAGTAGAGTTGGAGAAGATATCTCTTCTATTTAGAATTGATCACAGCAGAAAATTGATGAGAATTTCATCAAATAGTGGATTAAAACAATAGTACCAGTTTTTCTCAATTTTTTTCGTGAATCATCGCTTGGTCTATCCACTGTGGCTTTTGACTCTTCGAAGACTGCATGAGTCGATTTTTGATCGTCATTGGTCTCACTTTTTGGTATCATTAGTTTTTTAGGTTTAAAATTACAGAGCAGCTTAATAAATATTTATTTATCAAAGTCAGTTCTAAGTTAATAACTTGTCTTACTCAAAACATGATTTTATGGTTTTTTGTTTTGTTTTTTTTTAAATAGGAGAACCACATTTTTTCTTTAAAATTGCCAAGGTACAGAGAACCTCCATTTCTTCTATTGCTTTTTCATATTATTCTCATTTTTTGCATTTTGAACATTATTTGAAACCAACTTGATTATTTGTAATTTACTGCATATAGTCAATCAATATTTAAACGTTATTAACTGCCTCGGTAATAGTTCTTGTCTAGCGGATCAGATATACCCTCGATTGTTTTGATGATATTTTCTTTTAAAGGTAGAAATTCAATTATGAACTCCAATCAGGATTGATTATTGTCTTATCAAATTCGGGCCTTATCATATTTAGTAGTTATCATGAGTATTCATTTGCCTAAGTTTCGAGCGTTTCTTTAATTTTATGAGTAAATTGGTTCCCAATCACCACTCTTTGACCTGTAGTTATAGTCGCAGCAGAAAATTTTGCTCTCAACTTTGGTCTTTTCACTGATATTGATCTGGCATCAAAGAAACAATTTACGAAATATGATAGATATGTTAAGTGCTGAGGGGATGTACTGAGATACAAAAGAAGAGAGAATATAATTGCTGCTATGGGGGAGGCTAAACCATTTATCGTGCTTCTCTCAATTGGCTCTTATGGTCTCTTTCGTTGCAGGTGATTATTGATCTTGATTCTTCTTTAAATGAAACAGACGGACATAGGATAATCTATGAAGTAAAAGAGGGCAGCTTTTATTTATTAAACAATAAGAAATTACCGTCATCTGAGATGTCTCCAGTATAAAGCTTTTTTCGAGTCTTGAAGTCCGATAGTACCACTGTATGATAATATGAAGTACTCGCCAGCATATCACCGCTTGGGCTCCATCGTACACAGTTGATACAGCCTACAGCACAAAAATTTAGAAGTTAACAATCATTAATTAAATAAATCGAAAAATATTACCTTTGTGAATACCACCAATTTTTTTAACGATCTTTGATTCGCGTTTGTCGAATATCTTGATATTTCGATCCATACCACCTGAAGCCAATAGGTTTCCATCGATTGGGCAAACATCAATCCAGACTGTACTGTTATCTAAAAGGCAAACATTGCAAATCTAAGATGAGCAGGAATGTATGGAATAAATCCCAACAAATTAAAAACATCATCAAGTTTTTTCTTAGGATTTGAATCTTTCAAGAGGAGAATTCGAAGGAAAGTAATAAAATAAATCGGCTGCACTTACCCTCTGATTCAATTTCAACCGGACTCTTCAACAGGAGAGTATTCTTCTCAACATCCATGATATTCAGTTGTCTCGAGTGATACTTGACGAATAGTAAGGGTTCGCCGGTATTCGTGCTCCATCTACAACGACTCCAGACATCTAAAAAGAATAATGATAAAAATATGAGAAATTTTAATCAACTAAAATATAAAAAGAGCAAAGATCCCTGGTCATGAGAGAGCAATGACGTTGAAAATTATAGATATTGAAAAATGTTCCTTACCAGTGTTGGTTTTTATCCCCATACTCATATGGAAGAGGCAACTGTTGGTATTCACATCTGATATTGAGCATTTTCCAAAGAAATCAACAGTTGCTACAGTCTCTCCGGTAGGATTGAAATCAAGACTTGTTATGTGGTTTTCTAATTCAAATACATTCCGAGATTTGCAAATTGCAAAAATTTATTAGTTACTCCGATCATTGATATTTTGAGAGGACCATCTCGATTTTCGAATGAGCTGAACAACATTGCCAGCCTTTGCATTGTCGAAACTGTAAAGGTGATAAGATATCTCCTCTCCAACAGGAATTGCACCAAGGATGCTTCTTCGAGGGTTATATGTCACATCTCCATGACCGGCAGCTAAGGAAGAAACATTTATCAGATGGGTTTTAACGTATCATACAGCCAGAAACTTCCTCAAATGAGTATATTCTCTTCGCTTGCCCTTTCCGTGAGACATCAAATACCTCGAGGTTAGCAGAGGATCCCGAACTGTGGTGAACAGAAACTAAGAGTTTTGTGTTTGCAATCTCTTTCACGTGGGTCCAAGTGCCTTGGTTTACTGAGGAAATGGTTATCGAATCTGAGTTACATATTCACAATTAAAGGATACCATCGACCTTGCTGAGTTTCGATACATCGAATTTCGCAAACTCCTGTCTTGATGATTCGAGTTCAATGATACTAATCTTGTGATTTTTCCTTGAAGACCAGGCTAGTAGTGTTGGAGATGTCTCTTCTATTCAATGTTAGGCCAAGGTGTGTGAGAGAGAGGGAAAGAGTGGAAAATATGAAAATTCTATGAAATAAGTGGAACATAACACAAGTACCAGTTTTCTTTGAATTGTTAGGCAAATCAATATCACTTGGAGTTTCTTTGTTGGCTTTTGACTCTGAAAGGGCTGTCGAAGTCGATTTCTTACTGCGTTTTGACTTACTTTTTGGGAGCATCACTTTTTCAGTTTGGAATAAGATTTAATTATCGAAACTAATATCAAGCCAAGAGGTGAGAATTTGATTTAATCAAAGGAAAAAATAAATACAGGTAAGATTTCGTGGCTGCTATTATTACATGCGGTGACTGAAATAAATTTTCACGCACTCAAAATCATCGAAGATTCAAAAGACTGAAGCCAAAAAAAGTTGAACACGAAAAATGACTCGAATCTCAAAAATGCAAAAAATAATGCCGAAATTATCGGATTCGATAGAATTTCTGCAGAAAATTATTGCAAGTCTATTTGAAGACAAGGTTTCTCAACCCTGAAATAAGCTGTTCTTTTCCAAAATTCAAAAAAAAAATCAAAATGTTTCCATTAGTAAGGAAAGGTTAAAAAGAATTTCAGTGCCATGGATAAATAAAAGAGAGACTGTTGAAGTTCGGATTTAGGGCTCGATCAAATAGATATCCCTCTGATTCTCTTGGAAATTGAATTTTTCACTCAATCATTGGCCCCCTCAATTCTACTCGACTCCACAAATTCAGAGTCAGATTTCCTAAAATTATCCCCTAACTAAATTCCAGGACCATACCTGCTTTAGAAAGAAAAGCTTATCTTCAAAAGTAGATCTTGACTCAAATTGATCCCTCTTATGCAAAATCGTTAAAAGGTAATCTTGGATCCCAAAAGGTTTTCAAGCACGGCCAAATTTTGAACATCTTTTCTTTCCTCCAATCTCCAGCCAACTTTCCTCAAATCAGTGTGAAAATCCATTGACTGGGTGACAGACAACCATCCTCATTATACATAAAGTTGGATTGTTAGACACCCATAGTGCTCAATACACATTGAGTTTTTATGAAATATCGAAAGATATATTCCACTTAATCCCTTCTAACTACATGTAAACCAAGAGATTTTCCCAAACTTAAATTTTATCATTGTTTGTAGTGAATAATTTGGTTGAGTAATAACTGGTTGCCTCTTGATCGACAAGCAGATGTGAAAACATCGAGAATCTCCAATAAACAGAATTTAATGAGTCTCTCTGCTTTTGTAATAGAGTGCAAGATCCTCCCGCAACTCAATTAATGATATTTTTTAGCTAAATATCAATCATCATCGCTTCATTTGGGAAAATTACAGTGAAATTAATCTTATTTTATTTTAGATAAGTCCTCTTCTATCCAGTTATTATGCTTTTAGTTACGAAGATAGTATGGAATTCGCAATAGATATGAAAAAGTAGAATAGAATTTCCGTGATGAGCAATTCTAAAACTCTATTTTACCTTGTGGCCAATAATTATACTTCGTCTAAATGGCCTTCTGTGACTCAATCTTTGAGGATGATTGGTTATTGACCTCAATACTTTCTCAAATGAAACAGATCGACGAAGCCCACCCTGAAGAGAAATCAGAATAGCCCTTATGAATCAAACAGTGAAAATTTACTCCCATCTGAGGTGCTTCCAGTATAAAGCTTTTTTCCAGTCTTGAAGTCCAATAGTGCTACTGTCGTATCAGCGGAAGCACTCGCGAGCATGTCACCATTAGGGCTCCATCTCACACAATTGATCCAGTCTAAGAACAATGAATAGAATCAGAAATAATATTGTTAAACAAAAAAATAGTACCGGTGTGAATACCATCGAAAGTTTGGACAATCTTGGATTCTCGTTTGTCAAATATCTTCACATTTTTGTCTATGCCACCTGCAGCCAACATATTTCCATCGCTCTGGCATACATCAATCCAGAACGTCTTTTCTAAAAGATATGAATATCAAATCGGACAACAAGAATCATCCAAAATACACAAATTCGAAATGTAAAATTAAAAGGTTAAATCTTTTTTTCCAAATGAAAGAAGAAGAAAAATAGAAATAAAACCCTGCAGGCACTTACTATTCTCTGATTCAATTTCAACCGGACTCTTCAAAATAAGAGCTTTCTTCTCAACATCTAGGATATTGAGGAGCCTCTTATCATACTTGACATATATTAGTGGCTCATCAGGATTAGTGCTCCATCTACAACACCCATAACCATCTAACGAGTAATTATTACAATAAGAGAATTTAAATGGTGTCCATGAATTATAACAAAAAGTGGGACGAATAAATCTGGTTACAGTAGAGGAAAGAAAGACTTTGAATATTAGAGATATTCAAAATATTACTTACCAAAGTTATCTTTCATCCCAATGTTCACGTGAAAGCGATAACTGTCGGTGTTCATATCTGAAATTAAACAGACCCCATACATGTCAATAGTTGCAACAATCTCTCCATTCGGATTGAAATCAAGGCCGGTTATGACATTTCCTAGATACAAATATATGAAAATGAGTCGACAGTGAGAAATAAATTTATTACGTTGTTCATTACTATATTGAGAGTGCCATCTCGATTTTCGGATGAGTTTTACAATGCCATCGGACTTTGATATGCCAAAATTATACAGATGGTAAGCTATCTTCCCTCCAACGCACATTGCTCCAAGAAAATTCCTTCTTGGGTTATATGTCACATCTCCCCAGCCAGTCACTAGAAAAGAGAAAAGATGAGATAGATTTTAACTAATGAAGATTGAACCTCCAGCGACTTCCTCAAAAGAATATGTTTTCTTAGTTTGCCCTTTTTGTGAGACATCGAACACTTCCAGATTAGCAGAGCAGTTAAAGTTATGGTGAACAGAAACAAGAAGTCCTATATTGCCAATTTCTTTCACATGAGTCCGGCTGACGCCTTAATGTATTGTGAGCGAATTTGAATTAGAAATGAAAGGCTTAAAAATACCACCAGTCTTCTTGAGTTTCACTCCATCGAAATGAGTAAATTCTTGCTCCGTTTCGAATTCAACAATACTAATCTTATTATTTCCCAATGAGGACCAGGCAAGTAGCTTCGGCTGTGAAGGGATGTTTTCTATTTCAAAAAAGGGTTCATGTAATGATTACGACAAAAAAATATAATACCGATGATTGTTGATGGTTTCTTTCGAGAGTCTCCAGGCGTTTCACCTTGCAATTGCTTTGATTCCTTGTCGACGAGATTGGATAAATCCTCTTTTTCATTGCTTTTTGGAAGCATTTTCTTGTTTTCTGTTTTTTTTTTTTGTTTTGAGATTTGAGAGTGATTAAATTTTATTTGCGTTACTATTGAGCAATCAATCAACTGTTGGAGTCTTAAATTGGTAACTTTCTGAAACCTTATTTAATTACCTTTGCTGAGTAGAAACCAGATATTACTAACTGTTACAATTTTTTTTATTCAGAAAAGAAAGCAGCATTTTTTGAGGCCTAATCCACTTCTTTTCATGCTATTTACTCTAAAATCGATATTGAGCGACAGAAAGAGAGGTGTAACAGCATTCCAAGCGGATTTTTTTGAATTATTGATATATCTTCCTAGCATCATAGTGAATTCTTTGAAATATGTGAGAGTCTATTAAAGATTTCTTGCAATAATTCGACACTTTCATAAGAAAAACCGACACAAACATCTAATCCACCGATCAGATGCTCTTGTGAGGTAGGATTCCATCTCCAAGAGAAATTTCCAGGCCAATCTAATTAACTTTTGGATAATTTGACGACTAAGCGTAAAAGTGGTATACAAACTCTCTTTTTGATGAAAAGTCCTATATTCTATTCATATATCTGAATGCTCTGGCGGTGTTCAACTAAATATTCACTCAGAATAAATATTTTCCACTTTTAGAAAGATCATCCAAAGCAAACTCCGCGATACAATATCTCTCTCTATTAAGAAATATAAAAAACCATTGCGTTCTAGTGGAGAAACGAAACTTTTTTTGGAAGAAAAAATAATCAACAGATCTGAAAACTAACATTATTCAACCAAAGCGCAACAAAGTATTCTATACAAATAAAACAAATCATTATTGTTTCGTTTGGATCACACTCGCTTCTGTTGACGCTGTAACATTCGTCCTAAAGCTATTCTCCCCATTATGAGGCTCTTCATCGCTGTCTTCCTCGACGTAATCATCCTCCACTTTGTCACTTTCCTCACCATCCTGTCCCTCTTCCTCATCAGACTCAGCTGCTTCAGGCTCATCGTCGTAATACTCATACTCTTCCTCTTCTTTATCTATCTTCTCAACTTTACCAACGTAACAATAAAATTCAAGCCCCGTATTTACTTTCTGATTTGCTTTTTTCTAAAAAATCTTTGAACTTCAACACCAACTCATCTTTTGGATTCATCTTTAAAACTATTATGCAAGCAAATATTGTAGGTTCTTCAAAAAATCAATAGATTACTATCTTTCGCGTGCTGTAGAGCTTCATCATACTTTTTCTCCTGGGTTGCTGTAACCATCTTTCATAACACAGATTTTAGGTATTCCTATTTAGAAGTCATGCTTACTTTCATTTTCAACTCTGCCTCAGGTGTTATTGCTTCATCTGGAGTTTTTTTCGTTTGATTTACGGCTGTTTTAGAGCTATTTTGAGTAGATTTAGGGTCTACTTTGGAGACCGAGGTCGCAGTGCTGCCTGTTTTCGAGGTTCCAGTTTTGGTTGAGGTAGAAGTTGCTGTTTTCGAGGTAGTCGTGGTAGAAGTTTTTGGTGCTGTACTAGTCGGTTGCTTGGATGTTGTTGGACTTGTGGTTTTTACAGTAGACGTTTTGGAAGTAGTCGCCGTGGAGGTCGTGGCGTGTGTGGATTTGGTAGTCGTGGTGGGTTTGATCGGAGCGGCTTTATTCATAATTTCTTCCCAAATATTTAAATAATTTCGATTCGATCACAGCGTTATTATTAAGATAGGTTATTAGAGATCTGGCCAGAAGCTTTACCGGGTTATTTCTCAGTGCAGAGAAATAGCAGAAGCCAAATCGGAACTTAGTATGAAAGAAGAAGAAAACAAACTATATGGATGATATAAACCAATGTGAACAATTCGGAGTTTGAAGAGATTGAAAAAAGTTCGAAAAGTCTTAGCCCCATGGAATCGTAGGGAAATAACCATTCATGTGGGAAGGTGTGCCGAAATTGCCATTCAATTAGCTCTATTCATTTATTTAAACTATCAACAGTCTTTGTGCGAATATTCATTCTATGATCACGCTTATTCTGCCAAATTTTTCAAGAAGTGTCTCAAGCTATTGAGACTGAATTCCAAGAGACTCATTTCTGTCTATTCACGATATTGCTTTGACAAATTGCGAGACTATCTGAACTGATAATATAACACTCTGCGCTAGAGAATCTGAATTTGAATTGATTGTCTCAAAGATTTCACGAAAAAATAGGCTTTTATTTATTGCTTCTTAAATAAAGATTTTGGATCCATCACAAGACCAATCTAGCCAAGACATGCATCACGATGCTTTTGTAGACTATATCTTATCTCCAAAAAACTTCCTGGGCAGCCAGCCGAAGAACTTTTTGGCTTATAACCAAAACACAACAGCATATTGCGCCAAGCGGGAAACACTATACATTTTCGAAATTCGAGATGACGGAGGCCCAATCTCAGCGAACCTACTGTGCATAAACCTTTCTTTTTCTATCACAGGAGATCTCACTGAAGCAGAGCTTAAAACCAAATTCGAAGAGCTCAAAAACAGCCATTTTGCCAGAATCCCAATCGACTTTTTAGATTTTACCAACCGAAGTATCAAGTTTGACGCTTCTAACAACACCAAACTGCCCCCAAATAACATGATCCTCAATGCAATAGGCTCAAAGCTTGCGTTTTACAATAAGCATGTCGTATTTGGTAAGAAAGTGCATTTATCACTAACTTATCTCTAATTCTTTGTGCAGCGGCGCTGTTAGATATCGAGTTTCCCTTAAAAGCCGGCGATAACATTAAGTTAGAGGCCGTGCAGCTCGGTGTCTCGGATGTCATTTTGAACCAAGTCAAATGGCACTACTGTTTGCCGGACCATATTTGCCTCCTCTCAAACAAGAATGAGTTTATGGTGTTTGATCTCGCAAAAGACATGGATGATAAGGAGCTTCTTATCAACTTAACCCCTAAACACGGCGCATTAAGCAAAAAAAGCGATCATCGTGGAAAAATCCAATTTGAGGACGACGAGGAATATATTGTGGATTTTTGTTTTTCTCCAAGCGACGAATTACGTGACCTGAGGAATCTGAGCGTGTTTTTCCTCGCCTGTGATGGCAGCGTCTTCTGCTATTGCCCAATATTACTTGAAGGCATGAAAATCAACAAAGCTGACATTATGACTCTGAAAAAAGAGCTCTACGCGAAATTCGAAGCTGACCCGAGAAGCTACGAGAGCGCACGAAGATATTACGAGTTTCTCTTTGATTATTTTGACAATTTCTGTGAGCCTGGAAAACCTGGCACCATATTCACGAAATCGGTAAATCTAACCAAATACGAGTCTCTCGTAGAGAACTCTATCCAAGGGTACTTTTCACATTTCGTCATGGTTGCTTAATTGAAAATTATTTCTACCGATAAGGCCTTTTACAGTCGTGGACGGCGGAGAAGCGCGCAAAAAAGTAAAGAAGAGCCGCAAAAATTACACAGGAATTTACGCCGCGAAGGGCTTGCAAGGCCATCTTTTTGTGGTCGTTAAGAGTACAGGGCGATGTTCGGTTCTTTACACTCTGGATTCGATTTTCCCTAACACCAGCAAGCACAAGGTAATTTTTTAGCTGCTATGCTTTTTTCATCTATTTTCAATGGATTTCTAGCCAACTTGGGATTCTGGTGTTAAAATTCAACTCCTTACTGTTGCTCGACTCAGACTCGAAGTTCCGTCAGAGAGGATAAACCCTCCAGCTCAAGCCGAACAGAATAAAGATTATCAAGAATACTTGCAATATTTTGGATCGACCTCTCCTGTTGTGATTTATCCAAGAGTCGCACCAGTCGGGACTTTTTACATCAAGTTTTACAACAAGATTTATTCCGTTGAGATCGAGTGGGTCCGAGCGTTCGAAGCTAATTTAGGAAAAACCAGTCTTTCGACACAGATTTACAAAAGAAATAGTATGCAAGCAAACGTCATGCTAATCGCTGAGAATGTCGCGCCTGCGGTCACCCAAGAAATGATGACTGGGGGCAAATTCGACATTGCTGACTACGAATTTTATGGAGTTCAGGTAAGATAGCTTTGAACTGATGACTTTATAATGTAACTCTGAATTTTCTTCAGGAATTATCAGAATCTATCCTTGCTATTGTGAAGAGCAAAGGTAATTGGCATTCTTGGATAAATGATAATTGATTTCTGGTAGCGGGAGACATAAACTGCCGTTTTTTCAAAGAAAGCTATCAACCTGAGATTGCAAACCTAAAGACAACTCTCAATACAAAGATAACGGAACTTAAAACCGAGTTGACCCAGGATCAACTTGATTTCGTAAATTTCCTCCGTTGTGGAATGGGACTAATCGTCAATCTTTTGTTTGTGTAGGCGAAGGACTTGAACACTGACCTTGCTGATTTGTCTCAATTAAGAGCCTCGATCCCTCCGAAGTGTGACCCTAACGACTTGGATTCTCTCACAGTAAATAATATTCTAAAGGCGCCGCCATATGCATTTTTCTTTAGAAATTAGAGACATATTTGAACCGTGTTGGAGAAGTTAAAGACACTGTGGAAAATCATTTCGCTGAAAGGTAAATTATTAGTGGCAATGTAATGAGATGCGAATGCTTGTTTTGTAGAATATCGTTATTGCTGAGAATGAAAGCAGGCCAGGCCGATAAGTTAAAAGATTTAGAGGCGAGAGTCAAAATTCTTCTTCAAAAGAAAGAGAATTTCGAAGAGTGCATCCAGCACGATCTCCATGAGCATGATGTAGGCAAAATTTGCAATCATTAAATATTAACTACTACCCCAGGAAAAGATCCGAGAGAAGTTCGCGCATGTTTATGACATGCTTAACGGATTTATTGCTCCCTTGTCGAAGAGCGATCGAGAATGCGCAGAAAACCTCAGCCATTTGTCAGCAAGGACTATCGAATCGAAAAGAGAAATCGAAAAGGTAAATCATGTTAGTTTAGATGAGTTAACTAATCATCCATCTTAGCTGAAGCAATCGTTTGAAACTTACAACAGCATGCTCATGAAAATGAAATCGGAATCTCCCGTTGCGTTGAATGCAGAGGATCAACAACAGCAACTAATCGAAAAACTTCGTTCACTGTAATATTCCTTTGCCATTTATTATCTTAATGCTTTACTTTAGCAAATTACGACTTGATAAGATGGGAGACGATCTGGCCGTGATCCAAAGCGTCAAGAAATAAACATCAAAAAGAAAGTATTTCTTGGAATTTTTTTTATGTTGTTAGTCATTGGACTTGATTTTGTTTGAATCATGCTGCGCGTAAGAACGAGACAGCCTTATGTATGTGTTTTATTTTATCAGGCCTTGTAATTCGAATTTCTACACAGCTAAGTCTATAATTTTCAAAGAAACATTTTGTCTTCATCCGCTTCAACGTAACAACAAAATCAAAGTCAACCTTACGATTCCTAATTATCGATTGAATTCGGGCGCTGTTTAGATAAAAGATCAAAAATAAAGATATTTTAAATTATTCTTTCAGCCCATTTTTCATTCTTCAAGCCCGATCAATGATACCAGAAACTAAGCAAGTCCCAGCTCCTGAAAATAAAGGTAAAAACTACACTAAACGCCTGCTTAAGTATCAGATGATGACAAGACTGCTGCTGATGAGCAAGATTTGGAAGACAGATATGTCCTCTCAGCAATCAAAGGTTCAGCCTTGATGACTCTTCAGGAAAAAAGCCAAACGTCGCTCTACAGCGCACCTCTTAAGACCTCGTAAACCATCGTTTCTTAGCTCTCAATATTAATCGCTTGGGATTGTAGATGGCGTCCTCCGAAAATCTATCGAATGATGACTCCACGTGAGAAAGAGAAGGTTCGTGAGATGTACAAAATAAACATCGATGGAGAGGACGTCGTTGCACCAATAAAGACATTTAAAGACATGAGGTTCCCGAAATCGATCATTGACTTGCTGCTCGAGAAGAAAATCGCTAAACCCACTGCGATTCAAATGCAGGCGCTTCCTGTTGTTCTCTCCGGAAGAGATCTTATTGCGGTGTCGTCAACTGGCAGTGGGAAGTCGCTGATTTTCCTTCTGCCGATATTGTCGTACGCTCTCGAGGAAGAACTCAAGATGCCGCTAATTGGAGGCGAAGGTCCTTTTGGAATCGTGATCCTTCCATCAGTAAGTACCCACGGCTTTGTGTGAGAGTAAAATAAAGTATTTTCATTATCTAGCACGAGCTTGCAATTCAAATTTATGAGTTGTTCTCGGAATACGCGGAAAAAGCTGCGAAAGGGGGACTGCCGAGGTTAAGAGTCATGCTGTGTATTGGAGGAATAGAGATAAAGGATCAATTGGATAAAGTGAGGAAGTAAAATAGAAATTTTAGTGGGGGTGGGCTCACCGTAACTCTGACTAGAGGAGTGCACATAGTCATCGCGACGCCAGGACGACTTTCAGATTTGCTTTCAAAAAAAAAGTTTAATTTGAGTTTATGTCGGTTCCTTGCTTTGGACGAGGCTGATAGGCTTCTGGACGCTGCGTTTGCGGACGAACTTGGAAATATCCTTGATAATTACACAGTAAAGCGTCATTATTTTTGGAAAAACTGTATGTTCACAATAATAGAGTCAAAGACAAACTATCATCTTTTCTTCCACGATTCCAAAGAAGATCCAAGGGTTTTTGAAATCAGCGCTGATCAAGCCCGTAGTGGTAACTGTAGGAAGAGCGGGTTCGGCTAGTTTAGACGTTTTTCAAGAAATCGAGTACGTTAAAGAAGAGAATAAATTGCCACAGTTATTAGTGACACTACAGAAGACGAGACCACCGACGCTGATCTTTTGCGAGAACAAGAACGATGTGGACGATATCCAAGAGTATCTCCTTGCAAAGGGCGTCTTTGCTTGTGGGCTTCATGGAGGAAAAAGTAAGTCCAATCAATTAACATCAGACTCAATAACTCAATTACCGTTAAGGCCAAGCAGAACGATCCGAAGCCATCGAAGATTTCCGAAGCGGAAAAAAAGACGTGATGGTCGCGACCGATGTTGCGGCGAAAGGGCTTGATTTCCCTGAGACTAAGCACGTTATTAATTTTGACATGCCTAAAGAAGTAACAACCTCACCTTCAATCGATGAAGCTTATTGCTAAATATTGTAGATTGAGAACTATGTGCACAGAATCGGAAGAACAGGGCGCTGTGGACGAACAGGCCGTGCTACTACTTATGTGAATAAGGCGACAGATTCGGGTGTGCTGTTTGATCTGAAACACTTGCTGCTTGAGGCAGGGCAGCCGATTCCGCCGTTTTTGGCTGTTCTCAGAGACCCAGGAGAAGTTAAAGGAGAATGTACTTTCTGTGGTGGACTGGGACATACTATTACCAACTGCGCAAAGCTTGAAAATCAGAAGACTAAAGCCTTTACTGCGGCAAATGTGCCTGTAATTCAATTCTAAGTGTTGTGGATTAAATCTTTTTTTTTCTCCATTAGAAACAACAATAATCCAAGTGCTTTTGAGATCAAAATTGGAGAGTGATTTTTTGAACTATTAATCACGGATTTCAAAGGACCGACGTGGATTCTTAGCAAAAAGAAAGATAGAAAGATAGAACTTGCTTTTTCGTTTCGCTGTGATCAAATCTTCACTTATGTGCATCAATTTCATTAGAGGAGAAAAATATAGTTTAGAAGAATAAGAATAAAATCCAAAAAATCGGAACCTATACTATGTGGATTTTATTCAATAATACCAGATTTCATTGTTCATGTGATAACTCAGCCTAAGAATTAAAATTGCAGATAAGTGATCGATATGACCTTTAATTTATTTACTAATAGAAATCAACAATTTTTCAAAAATGATTCCAAAATCCATGCGTTTGGATAGAATCGAAAATCCGTTAAACTGGGAATAATTCTGAATTTCAAAATATTGATGATGTAATAACTCAATTCCAAATTATTCAAACCGTGAAAAGATAACCAACACTCTTTCCTCCTCCTCATCCGAAAATACAAAAGATTTCTCCAATGGATTTGGTGGCGAAAGCCGTATTTGAATACCATAATAAAGTCAGACAAGCGCCTTCCAGCTTAATTCCTCTATTGAAGCAACGGCTAGAATTTTTCAAAGGAAAAACCTTCTATCCCAAGGGAAGCGTTCCTATCATCACAAACGAAGGCTCAGCTGCAATCTTCGAAGCCATAGCCTACCTCGAAAAACAAAAGCCTCTGCATCCACTCAAATGGTCTGAAGGAATGGCGAAAGCTTGTCTTGATCACGCCAAGGACATCGGATCAAATGGGTCATTTTCTCACATAAGCTCAGATAACTCTACCCTTCTCACAAGGCTCAGCAGGCACGGTCAGCCCAATGGAAAAACGAGCGAGAATATCAGTTTTGGGCCAAGTGAAGCTGAAGAGGTGATTTTATTTCTGATCATTGACGACGGCAATAAAAGTCGAGCTCATCGCAAGAATTTTTTTAGTCCTGACTTCAACTTCGTCGGGGTAGCATCTGCTGAACATACTGAAGCTGGGTATTGCTTTGTGATCGATTACGCCGAAGAATTCATAGAAAAGAGCATAAAACTCCCTAAAAGCAAGCCCGATGGCGTTATTGCAATGAGACCAGAAATCAAAGCTTACACCCACCAAACTCCTAATAGCAAAGCTGATACAACAACGAAACAGGTGAAATCAAAGCCGATCATCCAAGCTTTATTCGGTGAATCTCCTTGTCCGACTGAACGACTAAGCAAATCGATCATCTGCAGTGATGTCTCACCAAACAGCAAGACTCACAGACCAAATGAATCGTTTGTCTCTTCCTCGCCTGAGAATGCGAGGCAAAATCGAAGCAATTTCGAAAAGCTCGCAAAGGAAGTGTTTGATGCTCAAAACAGACTCAGAAAAAATCCGAGCAGTTTCATTGAATTGTTAGAAGATCGCTACAAGTACTTCGATCACAATACCCTGTTCTGTCCTGGACAAGCGCCAGTGCTCACGAGCGAAGGCCCTAGAGCCGTCGAAGAAGCAATAGAATTTTTGAAGACGGCAAAACCGCTTCCTGAATTCGAATGGAAGGATAATATCGCTCGTGCCTGCAGGGATCACGCTCAGGATATCGGTCCGAAGGGGTTGTTTAGCCATACAGGCTCCGATGGGTCGAACCTTGGCTCTCGATTGAATCGCTATGGGAAGCCCGAAGGGCAAATTGCAGAAAATCTCACCTTTGGCGCATTTGAGGCGAATGAAATTATAATGAATCTTCTCGTCGACGATGGCAATCCAAATCGCAGTCATAGAATGAATATATTCAGCCCTAATTTCCGGTTTATTGGGGTCGCGGCTTTCAAGCATGCTGGAATGAAAGTTTGCGTCGTGATCAATTATACTATGGCTTACTATGGGATCGGAGAAAAAATTGTTTCTGAGCTTGATAGAAGAAGAGGCTCGTTCTCAGAAATTAGTGTCATGGAGACCTCGCAAGTTGTGGAAAAACCATCAGGTTTATTTGAAAGAAAACGGTCGCTACAACTCCCAGCTTTTTCGATGGGAGACAACGTCAAAAAGGAGAAGCTGGAAAAACTGCCGATAGCTCTTCCAAAGCATTCACGAAATTATTCAGGCAATCTTCCGCCGAAACATGAAGAGAAAATGAATTTTGCTGTTCAAGATAAATCGCCATTGCCTACGGGCCGAAAGAGAGATAACTTGAATCCGAGCAGAGAGCACAGCCTAAATGATATATCAATCATCGAAGATAACTTTGCTCCACTGTCGACATATATTTTGAGACCGCTGTACGAGCAAGATGCACTGAAAAAGCTCGCGATTCGAGTATTTGAGCTCCAAAACCATGTGAGACAAGATCCATTGGGCTTCGTTCCAGTCTTAGAAAACTACCTCAAGCACTTCAAAGGAAACGAACTTCGCCTCCCCAACCAAGTGCCGATAATGACTAAAGAAGGTCCCACGGCTGTAACCGAAGTGATTGAAATTCTCCGACAGATGAGTCCTGTTCCAGAGATTTTGTGGTCTTCGGCAATCGCGAAAGCCTGTCAAGAACACGGGAATGAGATTGGAACAAGTCGTTCCCCTTATGCAGCTGAAGGCGATTTCTCAGAAATGCTAAAAAAGTATTCAATGGCAGAGACGAAAGAAAACGTGTATTTCGGGTCATTTAACCCTGAAATTATACTCGCATCGTTGCTAGTCGATGATGGTGATGTGAACAGAGACCATCGACAAAATATACTCAGCCCGAAGTATAAGTCGGGAGCTGTGGCTGCAGTCAAGCATCCCGAAAAGGAAGTTTGCGTTGTTTTTAGATATACCGGCGATGGCACTAGACAAAGTCATCGCTCACAGAGTGTGGGAGGCATCGATTTGAACTTTAAATTCCAAAACAACTCACAAATTGGCAGCAGCAATCGCAACATGCAGAAGCCTCCTCTCCAAGGCTGTCCTAGTCCCCTTTCGACGCCTACGGACTGCCAGAGCGTTCCAAATACTCATAGAGTGCTCTATATAACTCCTACTGGAACTCCTTCGACTCATTCTGAGACCAGCAATCAACTCTCAAAGAAGACTCCTGCAATTTCAATCACATTGGATCAGTTGAAGCCTCAGAATCTGCAAGCCAATGCATTCAGCAAGAAGAAAATTCCACTTCCTCAAGTACAAGAAGCTCATTTTGAGAGAAAGTCTGGAAGCGAGCAAGCTCACTCTGTTGAGTCAGATGAGAACGTGGATCCTAACACTCCAAAAGAGAATATATGTGCCTCAAAAATTGAAAGCCAAACTCCAATGACCACTCGTGAGGATCGATCAGACTCGATGTCTACGACGGAGACACTTCCAGTTCAAAAACCTTCACCGAGTAGCTATCAACTTAAAATGACCACTGACAATACAACGACAGCTAACATTGCTGGCGTTCAGCCTCAATCAAGTAATAAACAGACTCCTTATTCGTCTCTGAGCACTAAATGGACTCCTTCTCCTTTAAAAACTTATTCGCCATATCAGCCATCATATACACCGAGAAAGACTACTGTGACTGCGGCCAGCACCAAGAATCAGACCCAACGAGACCCTTCTCCAGCTACAGGCGCCTCAGAGAGGACGAATCAAAGTTTTGGAGCTTATACCACCAGGCCTGCTGGAAATTCGAGCATCAGCTCTTTCGGACAACTGGCAGAGAAGCAGCCGGCTTACACGAAACCTGCTGTCTCTGATCCTCAATCGATAAAATCTAAACTCAATGCAATTTTAGGAGCTAATAAACTTAGTTATGATTCCTCAAAGGGAGTAAAAGTAGACGACGCGACTAACACTGTGAGTCAGGTCAAAAGAGAGAGCTCTATCTCATTGAAAGGACTAACCTGCATTCCAGGCCTTGAAAACATCTCCAAATTGGCTGGGCTTAGCGATGACGATCCTGATAGACCGCCTGATGTAGTTACATCCTTTATTAATCATGAAACAGTGATTCTCAATGGAAAGCGACAAACAATCGTAGTCAAGACATACAAGCTCAAAGACGGGAGTACGAAAACTTTGCGGTTAGACCTTAACTAAGGTGCTATCTTTCAATCTTTCAGGTATTTATTTGTGTAGTGAAAAGAGAAGTAAATATTATCTCAATTTCTAAACGATAGACATTTTATGAAATGACTTTTAAGCTAAGCTATATATATGTATGATTCTAAAACCTTCAGAGAACGTTGTTACATACCTCATTACGAATAAGCTATTTCCCTAATTTTCCTATAATAAATCGCCTCTCCAATACCAGCACCAAACCTCAATGATGGATAAGCTGTTGTTCAATCATCCGTGTTGCTACCAGTTAAACCCTAATCATTTAGAGCTCACTATTAGTTATATATTTCCAAAATTTGTTTCCTGTAGATACTTTTTTCATATGTTAGTTACTCCATGTAATAAGCGCATATTGAAACCTTCCTCCACAATTCAAAATAAAAGAGTTTACACGAATCTTATTACCCTACAGTGAACAGAAGTAACAGCTATGCAGCAGCAAAGGCATGAAGGAGTAATTTCCTTCATAACTCTGTAGTTTACCATTCTTTCCATGATATTCATTCAAAAAAAAAAAGTAGTGTAGGCGTCGAAATCCTTGATAAAAATTCCATTGTTTAGTGCTAAAGTCATCGGCTCCCTCTCAATAATACGTTTCTAAGCGAGCACTATCAAGCTCTTTTTGAACTTTTTTGATATCAAACTGCACACTGAACGTTCTCCTGAGCTTTTGTCTCGTCAATCCTTTCGCTAAGGGAGTTTGAATGTTTATTATATCGAGCAATTCTTTGCTAAGGACCGATTTTTTCGCTAGGTCAACACAACTCATGTTCTCCAATGACTTTATCTCTTTATTTGCTCCTTTCTCGATAAGGAACTTGATCGCCTCGAATTTCACAGCCCTGTGCTTCTCAGGCAAAGCATCAAAATCCGTAGCGCATAATTCCATCAGCAGCGTATACCCCTTAGACTTATCCACGATCCAATTGAGATCTGCTCCGTGTTCCACCAGTAACTCGACCATCTTAAAGCACAATTTTTTGTTCTCGTAGCTCATATTCTCTTCGTTGAGCCGCTGGAAGCAAAACGCAAAGGGGGTTCTGCTATTCTGAGAGGGCTTGTTGACTTCTGGATCCTTTTGTAGCAGCAGTTTCAAGATTTCATAATTGCCTGAGGCGCATGCCGCGGCCAAGGGAGTCAGGCCGTAGTCTTCTGACGCAAGGTCAACGTCGATGGCCGGAGAGGAGAGTATCAGCTTCACCGCATCGATTCTGCCCAGCACGCATGCCAAAATTAACGGACTTATTCGTTTGTCGAGTGGAAGCGTGTTGAAACTGGTAACGAAATTCAAATCGTATTTCAATGGCTCTAAGCTTTTCAGTTGCTCAGCGTTGTTGTCGAAAATCGCTTGCATAAATTTACTCTGATGAGAAACAATGATTAGGATTGGCTAACTCGAGGAAACATACCCGAAACGTTGTTACTCTTGGAGATAGGGGGTCGTCTCTTTTGGTTCGGGCGCTAGTGAATATAGAGGAGTCCTCGTCTCTGAACATCATCATGGGGAGAATGTAACTTTTGCTACGTTAGGAGTGATATTAATGCAGTAGGAAATTTTGTTTTTGTGAATTCTGACCGATGAATTCTAAGTCAAGTTTAATCGCCTACAAGTTTGAGAAATACGTTGTGAGGAATACGATATTTAACCTTTCAGTTTAATGGTAAAGGAAAATTCACCGGAGTTGAAAAATAATAACCTCATTCAATCAGTCCTTCAAAACTATTTCGCTAATGAAAGTTTCTTTTTAGAAAGTAATGACTTTGAGTAATAACTATATATAGATATATTATGGAAAGTAACACAGAATCTTTGATTTACAGAGAGCTAAATAGGGTAGGTAGGTAGTCGTGATATTAAGTTGTAGATTATTATTCATTTAATTCATAGGTGTAGGCTAGGGAAGGGAGGACTCATGTTTTTGTACAATCGTTTATTTATAGGTCTGAGCCAGGACCAGATTCTTCGATCATCATATGGGTATCGTGATCATCCTCGTCTTCTTCGTCACTGCTGTCCATTTTATCCTTGTTAATCGGGCTTTCTTCGTCTATATCGTCGTTTTCAGGCCATTGTGAGTGTTTATCTTGTAATTTTCCAAACATCTTTTTATAGAGGTTAGACGACACGTCAGATTAATGGAGTTTACGCAATCCATGAAGGATGAGATTGTGATCTGTCCATCTAGGCTTTTCTGCAAACAGGTTAGCTTCTGAGTGATATGACCCACTGGCGCGACCTAGTCCGAGTAAGTAGCAAATCAATAAATTTCTTATTATTCAATAGATTAAGTACCAAAGTGCCACCGCAAGCAAGTTGATCGATCATTTCTTGAGGAATCTTAGGAAGAGCTAGTATATCGCGAATGTCAAACGAATTCTAAAGAATTTTGCTAAGATACCTCCTCCAACGTAAATCACATCGTATGGAGCTCCTTTATCCCATCCTTTCCTTCCATCACCACAAACAATCTCGATTTTATTGGTCTCTAGATAATCTGCATGAGACTTGCGTATGTTTTTCTTTGCGAACTCGCAAATTTTAGAAATATGGTCGAGGCCATAAATTTTCGAATCAACCGGCATCAGCTTCGCCATTGCAAGCGTGAAATAACCGCTTCCACAGCCAATGTCTATCGCTCTGGCAGCGTTTCTCAGAAATTTGCTCATGATTTCCTACCAAAAACATGCCTTTTTGGTTAATTGAACGAAGTCTTACAAGTTGATGAGCATGCATATGAGGAGCTGAGATCGTCGTTCCGAAGCCTATCTGTTGCGGTCTGGATAAAAGCACAATCAATCAATAAAAACGAAGATATGGAATATATTGACTTGTCCATGTATGGTCTAATCGGCGCAAAATCACCTCTATCGATGCTTCTCATTACATTTTCAACGTCTTTTGATGTAATCGTTTTGTTTTTAATCAGTTTATCGACAATGATGTTATTCAATGGATTTAGAATGGGCTTGTGGATTGATTTCGCCTCCTCTAGGCACAGCACCTCTAATTTGAGATCTTTTTGCAATGAAGCATGATGATAACAGGATAAATCATATTTGAATTACCTGCAATTAGTTTGTCAGTAGCGGCTATCTGCTCCTTCAACTTATCAATTTTTGCTTGTCTGTTTGCTATTTTCAAATCTCAGGCAAGAACGCTCTAGTCCAACGTACCGATAACAGCTTCTTGGCATTTGCTTTCAATAAGATCCTTCATCAAGTCTTAGAGTAACAAAGATCACCCGATATTCTGAACTAGCCCATACCTGCAATCTTTAATTCGAGTTCCTGGTTCTCTTTCTCTTTGCTGCATATCTCTGATTTGAGCTTTTCTATGAAGAAGTGTTAAGGAATGCTTGCATGGGCAAGATACCCAAATCCACTGAGGTTGTATCAAGTTTTGCGTTTGTTTCGAGCTCCATGATTTTGCGTATAAATATTTATTTTTCGAAATTTGCTTTCAGAAGTTTAGAAAGCTGGTATTCTATTTCGTGTTTTCGAATTAATGAACCAATCAAGATTTAGATCTAAAACAAAAGAAAATAGTCGCATCTATGGGCATGTGACATATTCAACGCAATAAACTACCCGAATTAGATTAGATTATAAATTTTCTATTAACTCGACTAGAATGAAAGTGGTTTTTAATATTATTACTCTGAAATATTTTCACTTAAATAAGACGAGTAAGGCTTATTTCAGGTCTGCTTTTGGCAGAAATTGCAGACCCACTCTCCCTCTGGGACTTGTGTTAAGGGAGGTTCAAGACACCAAATATGACAGCATTTCTCGAGGCAGGTGTCACAGATAAGGAGAACACTGAGATTACCAGCAGCATTGCACACGTAGCAAAATTCATCGGAATCTATTTAGATTCAGAAAGTTTAATTCTGGTGATGATGAGATTACTATTTTCGCTATAGAATTCCTTCCCCAACTTTGATTTTTCCTCCTTTTGCGAAGTTTGCTAGCTTACTTTCATAGTTGCACCTTCTTTTTTGTCATAGTCTTCATTGCTTTGGAGAAAATCGTACGATTTAGTGCAGTTGCTATCTGAGACCGCTGCTTATTCACACTTCCATTTGGATTCATTCTTGTTATAAGTTGAGAGATCAGGAAGTCCAATTTTATTAAAATTTATTTTCTATTATTACTCCTTCCTATTTGAAATTTCTAATTATCTGCTTATGAAGATATAAAAGTTCGCTGTACACACTTTTGGCGAATGTATATAAAATTTTGTGAAGCGGTTAAAGCTTGTTAATGTCATAGACTATTAATACTTTGAATTTGCATGAAATATTAGCTTTTTAGTTCTTCATAAAAAAAGAGACCATTGTCACCGAGAATAAGAACAATCCATAGTAACTCATCAAGAAAATATTCATTTTTTTACCCACAACGTATTTTCCTGAGTGCACAAACACCAACATGAGCACTAACACGACTAACTGTGCACCCATCAATATCATCACCAGCACATCGTTACGAGACGCTTGGTAAAGGTCGATTTCAATGGTGCCTCGATTTGCAGTCTGCCGAATAAGAGATAACCCAAAACCTACAAGCATGTTAAACAGCTGACCTCCGAACACACCAATGACAGCCATAGTCCCTTTTCCATTCTTCGCAATGATATAATCGACAAAAAAGTCATCCATTGACGTTCCCCAGGCTATCAGAGTCAGACTCAAGAAACTGATAGGCAAGCCGCTAATTATTTCAATGAGAGCTAGGAAATCCAGGAAGCAGGTCACGATCAGCAAAATCCAAAAGCAAGATTGCACAAATGCCCAAATTCCGAAAAAAGTCCCAAACCTCTCAAGAGTTGATTCGGAACCGGCAAAGAACAAACCTGCTGCTACCGCAGCCGCGAGGACACCCAAGCCGGTTAATAAATACCAATTGGTTATCAAGAATGGCATAAGATTGAAATTCCAGAGGATAAATAGCGTTCCAAGGAAAGGCGGTGCGATTACTCTCCATTTATCCCATTGTTCGAATGGGAAAATCGTTAAGTTTCTGATGAAAAGCAAAGGCATATTATAATATTTCAGAGCTTTCCCACTGAATGTGGTTGGATTGTCTGGGTCTTCTTCCTCCTTAGACTCAGCCTTAGCTTGTGATTGACTGCTTGGATCATTAGTTTGGATATCAACACTTCCATTGGTGTCCTCAGAGTGGGTGTCAGGAATCACAACGGAAGGATTCGGGATATGTTTCTCAATAGATTCAAGAGATCCATTACGAGACATTTTTGCTAATTCGGTGATAAAGGCCGGGTCTGTGAGAGCTTGAATTGCCCTTTTTCTTTTCTCTTGAACGACGACTACTCCAATATAGAATCCATAGATTATCAGAAATCCGATTGCTGTTGGCAATGAGAGATATCCTGTCAAAGAGATTACAATGAAATAGATAGTCGCTAAGAGCAGGAATGTACAGTCACGGAAGAAGCTATCTCGATCGACTTTGATCTCTCCTCCTCCTTGAATACACCGCGCGAATACCACGGTGATCGTGAATAAGCAAGCGCCGAATAACCCTCCGACTGCTATATCTATCCCGTCGGCAGCCTTCCCACCAGCAACGACACCAGAGATTACATCGGCAGCTCCATTAGCAAAAGCGAGGAAGGTAACTCCTGCTACTGCTTCGGATAGTTTGAGTCTTTTCGAAAGAAATTCTAAAGAGGGTGCCAAGTATTTGTCCGCTGTTGAACTGAGGATATTTAAGGTGAAAGCGATGATAATTATCGAGAGAATGACGATAACAGGGATATTTTCGTTGATTCCGCAGAAATAGAACTGGAAGAAGTTTAACAGATCCCATTTTTCAGCGCAGGCGGTCAAGGCGTATTGACAAATGGCATCGGAACTGGACTGTGAGTTGATATCGCTGGTTGTGCAACTCATTGTTGGTAACAAGATTTAAATTATCGAATTTAAAGCGATGAGTATCGGCAAAGCAAGTTTTTTTTTTTGAAGCGACAAATGAAATAATCTTTTGTTGGCTGTTAATTGAAGCTTATTTCCATATTGGCTCGCTATTGACCTCTCGCTTCAATGAATATGCAGTCGATTTTGAGGTCTCATTCTTTTGCCCAGAATTAGTATATCAAAGAGAAAATACTCGAATGCTCATAAGCGTTCCCTTCTTCCGCTTCTCTATTTGAACCATAGATTGCAACAGATTTGTCCATACTGAGAGCTAGAAGATTATTGATCATTCAGGTCACACCTTTCCAACATTTATCCAAAAAATGACAATAAACCAATGCATTGAAATGAGCAAATTGCCGTAGTGTGCCAAACACAAGCGTACAGTAGACAGCGGAAGAAGATTTGTTGATATAAATAGTAGGCTTTATTAATGACTGACTCATTAGAATACTATATAGGTATATTCGGAACAAAGCAATTGCTAATCTGAACTAAATTTACTCTATTGTGTGTCTGTTTCAAATTTCAAGGTCATTGTTTATTCAATTTTAGGATACTCTTGGCGACTAGTTTAAATTAGTTTTAGTAGTGCGATTTGTTTATATTATAATTATTAATTAACAATTTAGATTAGATAATTTGAATAATCTCACAATAAAGGTTCAAATACGAAGATATAATCCTTGAAATCCTTTTTGCCACGTATTTGTGTACTCTTATCAGCTCTTGAGTAATGTTTTGTAAGGTAATTGAAGAATAGAGTATTGTGTAAATATGAGACCTTCTGATCCTTCGGTATGTATTATATTAGTTTTGAGAACATTAAAAAATGAGAAATACGAGTCAAAAGTAATGGTATTTCAACGGAAAACATTATCTATTTAGTCCTATATTAATCATATCACATTACACAAGAAAAAAGAAATCAACGAATTAAGCAGATTCGATCAAAATTTAGAAATTTATCAAAAAAAAAAGCAAAAAGAAAAAGAATGATATGGTACAAACAGCATATTTCTTACGTTAGAATCATCAACAAGTTAAAACATAACATGAAAAGTTGTATAAAGAATGAGTTGATTTCTTCGTTTAGATATATCAAATTCATTAATAAAATGCATTCAATGGTATTGACTTACAAAATGAAAATTCTCAAATATTGTTCTGTGGTCATTGACAATCGACCACTCACTCCAAATCATTTTGTAAAATAAGAACGAACGCATCCCAGTCATAATCTTTTTTTTTGTTCATATAATCAAGTGACATTGAAATGAGGATGCATTTGAAACGATAATTAAACATTTTTATGTCGCATCACTCACAGCGCCTCTGGAGAAAAACTAAACTACTTCGTTCTTAGAGGATCTTAGCAATTGAAAAAAGTACTCAATTCTTATCATTACAGTGATACCCTCTTGCATAGCCATTGAAATATGATTTCTCCAGGACCTCAATAAAACAATAGCCTATGAATTGGTAAGAAAACTTAGAGTTGTGAAAGTTTTGCCAAAAAAAGAGTATTGGAAGCTACTTTAGACATCTCATGCTTTGAGAGAGGTGAATTCCGACTTAAATAAAGTCTCAATAAGCATCGTTCCTCGAAATATTGGACACTCTTCTTATCATTATATAACTGTCAACAATTTTTGTTTCAGATGCTGGAAGGCTCCTATGTATGTCAGTGGCATCAATGCGGTCACTTAAGGCGCTCAAAGGCTTTTGTACCATTGCATTTTCAAATTATCTCTTGAAAAAAAGTTAATATTACATATTGCGGGAAGTCCTAGAAAAAAATGATAATTATAACTAAAAAAAAAAGTGCTCACTGTGATGAGAGCGAGAGGAGAATGAATGAAAAAACATTGAAGGAGCTAGCTTTTTTCAGGAAATAATTGTTGATTTATGCCAATAACCATTTCGAGAAATGTGAATTAATTAAACAGGGCTTTCGGTTTTAAAATATGAGTTAATTTTTAATTAAAGTCATACTAACTGTTACAAATAAAAGGTTTTTGTTTCCAAATAAATTTCTAACAATGGAAATGGTCAAAAGCACGCCGAATCTCGGGTCTTTAGAGATTCCTTTGCTAAAGACTTGAAGAAAACCAAGGGGCTTATTTGAAGGGGATGAATTTAAGTTGCAATTTAATGCATCAGTCAGTATAAATGCATTATTTTGGAAATGAATACATAAATCATGTTTTTATGAAAGATTTAACTTTCATTCTAAAATCTAAGGAGACTGAGGGAATAGTTTAGAGTCAGATCATCTAATACCATAGGTCACAATCCAAAAAAATTTTCAATACGGAGTGTTGGCATGTCTACTAACAGTCTTCGGTGACTACGGTTCGTTGTGCGATGATTGCTATTCTGGCGTCTGTTCTGTCTGCGATCATGGCTACGGGCTTGGTGAAAACAGCTATTGCGTTAAATCTTACAGGAGCACCATTTCCGCCTTTTTAACTATCAGAATAGTAGTTATTGTGGTACCAGTCGGTGTCATTATCAGCGTCAAAATAATCATATTCATCATCTGTTTGGTCAAATATAGGAGAAGGAGGAGAGTTACCTCAATGTCAAATCCCCTAGGATCGGTTTCTTCCTACAATCCTACCCCTATTGCTAATAATTGTACAACCTTCAACCAGGCTCAATTATCGGCCTACCCGAACTACAACAACCTCTCGCTATCGGAATTCCAGTAATTCCATATTCAAGCTCGTACGGTATACAGCAACTTATGAACGAAATTATTGCGCAGCCGATGTTTGCTGTATATTGAAATCAATCAGCCATAAAATTTTTCTGATACTAATCGAGAGCGATTATTCCATGAGTTTAAATTAAAAAGTACCTGCCCGTTTCCTTGTCTGTTGAAAAGGTGTATGAAAATTGCAAACTACACTAGAAAGATAACAGCATCAGAGGAGGGTCCGATCTAGAGAATAGTTTGACCATTAAATCCTTATTTGGAAATTGATTGTTAGTAGAATCTCTTGGCTTTTTGTTTATTATTGTTTTTTTCTCTTAATGTATCGATGTTATTAAATGCAGCGGTTCCATACACAGGCCATGTTTGCAAGAGCTCCTTATCAAATTTTTCAGTAGATATTGATTCAGACCATTTCAAATTGCTTTACTTGACATTACGTTATTGTCGTTTCTGATTAAGTTTCTAGCAGGATATTTTCCATAAGAGATCAGTCTTTCAATATTTTTTTGGCTCTACACATCAGTGGTTTGAATAAGACACAATTTTCACCTGAAAGGCTACTTTCTGGCAATTTGATGACTCCCAACAGCGCTTGCTGAGAATAAACCTAGGCGAACTTCGGGCTCGAATACACTCGAGCTTCATAAAGTAATTACTGAAAATACTCTCTACAGAGAAAGAGTTTCTACC
>ENA-UOTZ01000121-UOTZ01000121.1-compost-metagenome-genome-assembly--contig:-NODE-121-length-58584-cov-36.467790_pt1 | contig 58584 bp, 55 predicted proteins | sample MGYA00238144_ERZ746983 | MGnify/ENA primary metagenome ERZ746983 (study PRJEB28759, sample SAMN06268863) | compost metagenome | isolation source: single cell | place: USA: California, Emeryville, Joint...
ATGGCGACGTTTCCTTTTCTCCTTCCACCATTCATCATCAAGGATTTGTAAATACCGCATCAGACGACATCAACTTTTTCGTTGGACCAGAATATCTAAGTGCCGAAGAACCTCATAGAGCAGCAGGCGCAGAAGACGAGTCCAAAGGCCCCTTTGATAAAACTTCCGGGCTTAAGAAGAACCATATGGTTAAGAAGCCACATATCACCGAAGAGATCTTTGAAATCGATAATAAATCAAAGAATAAGCAAACCCAAACGTAAATTTTGTTCATCGGCATTCAGCAATATAATAATTAATGCTTTTTAGGCTACAATTGATACTGGATGAAATGCATCCTTATCCTTCACCTGAAGAAAAAGATAATTTACATCAGCAACACCATGAAAAATCCAAGAAGTAAATAATGATGCAACCAATTTATTAATGCTAACCTATTCGATAGACCGGGTACCAAAATGATCGAAGGTAAAGAATCCCACCGCACTGGTGAGATGCAATCCTCCCGAACTCAGTCGAGGATGAGAGCGCATAATACCAGTGTAGCTGAAAGTTCCTTCATTAGGTCAAGGGATTCTCCTTATGGAAATAGTCTTCTGCGTGAAAGAGAGAAAATAAAACATGAAATCGAGAATATTTTAACCCAGGAACTGGCAACAAAACCTGTGGAAAGTAACCGTGAGCTTGTAGGATTGCACTTACATTTTGAATTGAAAGAAACGAAAAAGAATGTTGGGAAGATTATCTCCCGGCTTAAAGAAGACGCAGATCATAAAAGAGGAATGAAGGACAAAATGATGACTTTACAGGTCGCTGAAGATATCTTGACAGTAACGTTTTAAAAAAATTCTTCAATAATACCGATGATTAAGGCGTATGATGTCGCGACTGAGAGAGTTAAGTCAGACGCTTCAATGAGCTTGAACTCGACGTTAAGGATGAACAAAACTCATGATTCCTTTGGATTAACGAATCCAATGACGCTTGCGAGTAGTAAAATCTCTCCTGGGAAAAGACACTCTCCAAACGTCTCGGCATTCGATTCACGAATGGAGATGACTGTTAGCCCTGGCAGAGGAGTGCCAACATCAACAAGATCTAAAAATTACGAAGCTTTCAATATACAAGACCATTCGGCTCCACAGATCTATAATGATCAGAGAAAGTATGGTCCACCAATGGGTCTCATTAGCCCCGTAGATAGAACAAACCAGTTTCCAATGATAGAGGAGAAGACACGTCCAAGCCCTCCAAAATGAGTAAATCTTAGCTACTTACATATAAATAAGATTCATTTTTTTTTTTGTTTCTTCTAACAAACGTTTCAAGCCTTAATATTATAGAGTACAAGTGTCATTTTTCACAAAACAGATTCAAATAGTCATTATTTTCTCATAGTTATCAGTGCCTCAATGGCAGTTGTTTAAGACAGTTTTAATTGATTGATTGGTTAAAAAGCGTTATTATGCTGTGAAGGAGAAAAAATAAAATAATATTCCTATGAAATTTTTTAATGAACTGCAATATTTAGAAGATCCAAAAATCTCGCATATTCAATAGTTTCCTTCTTTTCCGGATTAATTAATTCGACAACCTTTTGAGTTTCTGTCGGCTCGAGATTACAGTATTCCTGGAGAATATACTGGAAAGGAATGGGCTTGATCTCGCCTATATGATATCATATCAATTACAAAATTCTCATTATTTCTCTCACCTGTGTAATTTTTATCATGCAGCACAAACAGCTTATCAATATTTGTCTGAGTACGCTCCAACTCTCTTTTAATCTTCGGAATTACAATATCTAGAATTATATCTCTGTTAAGACTAGGAGTTTAGATTCTCGTTTCATTACCTAGAAAGACTTGGAATTCTCTGCTCTTTGTCAGGTCTCCAGTATTCAATTGTGTTCGCTTTATTGGGCTATCTTTGTTCCTTGGTCGTCCCCAGAAATGGCGAAGAGTGCCATTAACACTAGGATCTGGGACCTCTCGACAGTGGCCATCTATGGTACGAAAAACCGTTATATAAATGAAGAAGCTTCAAGCTAATTACCGTGTTGTAAGTCTGTAGTGTTATTCGCCAGACAAGGCTGATTAACTGTAGTTTCATCGAGAGGAGCGCCATCATAGAAGCAAACCAGCTTAAACTTATTCAATTCAAGCGCAAATTGATCAGTCAATCTAATCATCATCGATTAATCCAACGAAACTGCATTTTCATGCTTACTTCGACCATTCATTGAGCTCTTCCTGGAATTTCTTCTCGTACTCTTCTCGGATCCGCTTTTCTTGTCCATCTTTCTCTTTGAGCAACTTATGAATCACCTGGTCTTTGAAATCGAGGAGCTCTTGGTACGAAGCCACCTGGTTCAACTTATCTCTCACGATTTTCAGTTCCTGAGGCAAGTCATAAGGATTGATGTCGGGAAGGGGTTTCAATGGCTTGACTAATGTATATTCAATCCACTGATCGACTTGGCGCGTTCTTATCAAGAACTCCTGAGGATCCATGGGCACAGTAGTAAGTTCATCGAGATTCCGCAGCATATCTTCGATCCTAAGGATTTCTTGCTGCAACTCGTCAGAATCTTCCACGAGCAGTGCAACCTTATTATTTTCAGCCTGTCTTAATCTATCCAGCATGGCCTGAAACTCGGCAGTGATGTCTTTTTCAATGTGGTTTTTAGCGAAATGAATCTCATGGATCTTGAAATTCAGCTTCTCGACTTGAGCAAGAACCTGGTTTTTCTTCTTAAGCAGGTTCATTTTCAAGAAGTCAGATTTTCCTCGGTATGCTTCTTGTATCCCATGGACTTGCTATAAATAATGAATCAAATTGTGACTGATTCGAGAGAGGTACTGCTGGCTTTTTCACAGGTGAAATAGGTTCTTTTTTCACGGCGTCATCTTCAAGGATTGAGGCAGGGATCTCAAGCTTGGATTTGGAGCCTTTGGTTGATTTGTCGTCTTTCTTGAGTTTTTTTTCTTTTTTATCATCACCCTCTTTATCGTCGCCCTTCTTTTTGTCCTTTTTCTTCTCTTCCTCTTTCTTGGAGTCGCCTTCTGGCTTTTTCTTTTTTTCTAAAGTGTTGATGGTGAGAGGAGCGATGAAAAGGTGGCATACCTGACATGAGGAGATTTTTTGAAATATTAGTTATCAATTATTTTACAGATTCAATTTCGGTTAGAAATTTGAATTGAGAATCTAATCGGTGAAAAGAAGAGATTATTATTGAGATTAACATGAAATGCGCTACAGAAAAATTTAAAGTCTTCAATTCATTTCGTTTGTGGGAGGAGATGGAGGCTTCCTTAGAATACTTCTTAACTATCTCGCTTAATTCTTCTCTACTGAGAGAAAGAAACGTAATGTATGTAATATTTTGAAACGAACGTAGGATTATTCAAAATGATTCTTTCTAAGGAAATTTGATTTCAACCGGCTACTATTCATTCTACTCCCTTTACCCCTCAAAAAGTGGTTTCAGTCTCATTCTAACCAAAAAATTGAAGACAAAATTGATTTATTTCAAATCTTTTATAGCAAATATGAGCTTATGCAAACATCGAAAATGATGATATTTCTATTTGCTTATGAAAAATCCTCTAATCATCTTCAATTGGATATCCACAGATCTTGCTCATTGGAAGAAAGATATGTTGCTTCCATCCTTGCTCAAGCTTCTCGAGACTTTCAGATTTTGGAACGTTTTCTTGATGTAAAGTCACCTTGCAAGCATCCTAGAAAAACATTAACCAGAATGCTCAGATCGTGAATGAATACCTCTTTGTCTTGGAATTTGATGGTAACAACTGAAAAATCTGACCAGTTATCAAATTTCCATTCTTGTTTTATCAGCTTTCCCTCTTGCTATTCATCAACAAGAGATTAGTTTCCACAATTAGGCATGTATTCTTACAAGTTCGAGGTTTTTGCCAACGATTTTTCCGTCATAAAGTTTGAATTCTCCACCGCTAGTGCCGTCGAATTGTGCCAAGGTTCTTGTGAATTTAGAGAGCTCCCTACAAGAAAGGGTCAGAGAGATGGTGTGAAAAGCAGTAATACATCTTATCGGTGAGAGCATTGTAGATAACCTTTGCAGGTACTTCGAAGTTGATAGTGAATTCCAAGGTTTGAGTCATTGTACAATCTTTATTCGGAATTATATTGTATATTTGGTACAATGAGAAGAAAGATAAATAGTTGCCTTACGAGTTTCTAGAATATTCGGTAATTCATAAAGTAGGAAACACGAACGACAGGGAAAATTTCTGATCGAAGGTTCTAGGCTCGATCTGTAGTGACCAAATTCAACTCGAGTTTCTTAGTTTAAACGAAAAGAATTTTTCCAGAATGAGAGTATAGGTGAACTTTGTCAAATTATGAAGAGAAAATTACACTTTCAGATAACGCACGCAAAATACATAAGAGTAGTTTTCTTTGAGAAAGCTTGTAAAATATTATTGACTCGATCAAAATTCTAACCGCTGTGTTGTATGATGTGAATTGTTAAAGCAGTATGCGCATAAGTTTTGAAGATAGCATAAATTTTATCTATCCACCTAATATTTTCAAAGAGAAACTGCAATTTTTGGAGGCTAGCAATGATCGAGTAACCCAAAGAGAGAATTAACACAGCGAGCATTAATTTCGCAATACACCAAGTGAAAAATTCTTTAGTGCAAAGTTCAATCATTGCTCAAATTTACTGTTTTCAACACCTGGCTCTCCAAAAGCCCGCTTCATTTCAATTCCAACTTGCATTAGAAGTGCTCTGAGCGTAATTTCCACAAATAAGACTGTGTCATTTTTCTAAGTTTAACAGCAATATCACCGAATTGCAGCTTCAAACAGAAAATGTCAAAGCCATAATCAACAATGAGGTTTTATGAGAATTTTCTTTAAGCAATCTGTCAGTCTCATGATGTTTCAAAAGTATTGACCATTTTTGAATTCTGTTGCCTATGTTGTCACCGTAATTAACTCAAATATTTATTTATTTCAAGGGTTTCTCATAATCAATATCGCACCCGACAGCAAAAAACGGTTAAAATCCTAATGAAAACTCTATCTCTCATCTTCTCCTCGATCCTCATTTGCAGTATCATTTGCATCACCCCCGCAAATGCCAGCAAAGGCTTGCTCTTTGACGCCTCAACCCTCAAGACAGGTTCTTTCCCACCAAACTCCCCTTCCTAAGCACTGTTTATAGCTTCAAATGAAAAACTTGAAGTAAATCAAAAAACTGCAGCAAGTTTCCTCCAATCAAGCGCCAAGATCTCATCTGCCTCCAGCAGAATGGCTTCCCTCGTTAATTCTGATGCATCCAGTTCACGTAACCGAACTTAAATACCAAAACGCTCATTCAAAATGATTTAGCATATGTATTTTTCAGCAACGACATCTCATTCGACACAATTTACGGTCTCTCTGATTCAAACATCGTTGGAAGCCTTGACTTAACAGGAACTCTGACTGTATTTACGGACTTGACGAGGAAAAACGACTAATCTGAAACTGATTTATAGGCATCTACAAAGGTAGAGGGCTCAAAGCTTACCGCTACTTCTGTCACAGCTGATACTCTTATTGTCGAGCAATTGATCTCTAATGGCAACTTCCAAATTAACGGTAATGTGGTCTTGACAGGCTCAGGACTTGGAGACACTACTACCACAGACACCACAACAGACTCGGCTACTACAAGCTTCATCCTGAAATGTAAGAGATTTGAGAGTTATCAAGGTCTCATTTGTATGGATTAGCAAAGAGAAGCTGGAAGATGCACTCTCATGATGACTTCGAAGATCATGTAAATACTCTATATTTTGAATATATAGTAACAAAATTTGTGGGTCACTAGGAGCATGGTTGGAGTTTCCTTCAAAGACAGAACTGTACCAAGGGATACCCAAACAATTTCTTGGGCGGCCATTGCGCATTGGCGGCAACTGAAGTTACTAAGAAATTCAAGGATTTGCCTGCTCACACTGAAGTAAGAATCACCGCGCACTATCACGCCTTCGATAACTGGCAAGGTGAGTACGGATATATGAAAGTTGACAACAAAAAAGGTACCTATTGAGTTTATTTTCTGCTATAACGTCATCGTTTCGATAGTTTGGGAAAGACTTATTCAAGCAAAGCCATCTAGTCGACCCAGCAGATGCAGGGATGTTGATTTTTCAGACGATTTGATGAATCTGTAATCCATATATTTTAACTCCTTACACTAATACTAACCAATTTGCTCTTTGTCATATAGTAAAATCGATAAGATCATCCCTCATACAGGAAGCACTCTTGAATTGAGCTTCGGATCAACCCTCAACAAAAACCCTTGTGAGGCCAGCTTCGCTATTGATGACGTTGAATTCTTTGTTCGATAAAAGTTACATGATAATTTGCTTATTTCCTGATGTTGATTCTTGATAATGACAGCCTCTCTAGAATGTTGCTGATAATAAGTTGTGCATGAGAAAAAGTTGAGGCTATGCTTTGTTTTTTTAGTGCATTTTCAACAAAGAATCATTCAATTTATTCCGTGATTGCTCGAGTTTATATTCTCATTACAAGGACTTTAACAAAATGAATTATCCTTTATCTCTCTCTTAGCTTCAAAATAACGAGTTATGAACACAATCGCGAGAAAATACTAGCAGTAAGTTAGTTAGGAACGATGTAAAGTGTTTGAAATCTTTTGTTTGAAAGTAACCATCATAAGACAAAGAGAAGAAACCACTCACTCAACTTGTAATGATAGAATCATTACAGACTAATCGTATGCAAAAATTCAGAGGCTTATCCTGAATATGTTAGAAAAAAGAATATATTTCACATTCAAGGTGACATTACAAACTCTGCGTTATCGAATTGCTTACTATTAACTTCACTGTAATCAGAAACTTGAATTTTACTCGAATCTTTCGAAGATGTGCTTTTTGAAGATTTCTTCTTCTTGCCAACTCCCGAAGTCTTCTTCTTCTTTTTCTTTTCCTGCTTCTCAGATTTGTCAGCTTTATTAGCCTTCTCTTTTTTATTTTTCTTTTTCTTCTTTTCTTCTTGCAGTGGTACATGAGGCTGCTTTCTACAGCTCGTGCATACCTTTCTCACCAAAACCAGCAAAATGATAGAACCAGCGAGTCCTGCCCCAGCAACAAGCATATTATCCATAATGAGCCCCAGAATACCTTCAGGACGATACCCGATATAAACATCCTTTTGGAGAAGGCACTTACGTGCAGTCTGGTTGATCACGCATTCAGGTGACCACATGGCTAACGACACATGAAATCTGGTAAAGATACTGGGCGAAGAGCCTTGTAGCATCTCTTGCACATCACATCGCAGCTCAGGAGCAAACGGTATGGCTCTGAGTAGCGAAATCTTCTCCTTAGACACTACCAGCCATGCGCTTTCCTCATTTGGTGAACCCTTAACACCCACAAACTTCGATTCCGCCATTCCTGCCACTCCTTCCGCGCGGATCGCTGCATGCCGACTCTCAATGTCATAATTATAACTTGTATCGTTTGAATCTTTGTAATATAAGGCGTGAATGCCCCAATCCAGCGTGAGAAAGGCTCTTATCTCGTCAAAATCAACTTGCTTAACCTTTGTCCAAGGCAAAATCATCGTTGAGATTGCGCTGGAGTTTTTCTTGAATAAATCCTTAGCGACACTGATATTAACTGAGGTCTCGTTTTCGCTAGCGATTACAAAATCGCCTTGACGCTCCATGATGCAAGTAATGTTCGGAATCGCTGTGAACCTGTCAGTGACATTGATATTGTACAGATCCACATCATCGATTTTCAGTATTCCGAAGTTATAGTCCGAGATCAAGAGATATTGGTTGTTTATCGCCATAAAATCGGTGAAATTGGCATATTTCAAGCCAAGAAGCCCGGCTCCGATACTCCCTAGATATTTCGCGCTTTTCAAGTTCGCAATATCGTAAATGTAGAGAGATTCGCCGTTGGTGTCGAGGAGATATAGCCTTTTATTGTGATTCAAAGCTTTCTTGAAATCCCTTGTTTCTAGTTTCAGTGGGCCGGTTTCGGAGCTAAAAGTAAGTGAGCCACCGCTAAGACTTCCGAAATAAACGTAGTCGTCGACAACCAGCAGGAGAGTGTTATGATAAGCAACGTGAACCAAAGCAACATTCATGCTGTTGGAATAGTGGAAGCCCTGTCGGAGAGGGGTACGATAGGTGCCAAAATCAATGAATCTATAGGCAACTTCGCCCTTGAGACCAATGCTTGTAGCGGTAGGCTGAAGAGCCTGGATAGTGAAATCGTACTGCAGAGCATAATGACGTCTCCAACGATTGCTGTCGTGACCCATTGAGTTTTATCTTTTGTAAATTCGGCGAGGTGATCAAAGGTTGTAGTTGTTGGGGTGAAGTTGCAAAAGGGATTGGCGTTAATGTTGTCAGTGAAATCAGCAGTACCGTTTTTTATAAAGGTTTGGTTAACATCGCTAATGATGATTGAGAAGATGCTATGGTTGCTTGTGAATTTCACGGAGAGTGGTTTGAGGGGGATAGTTGGAAGTTCGATGTCTTGGGATTTTGCAGTGAATAGAACGTTAAGAGTAATAAGTGATGAAAAAAGAATGAAGTTTGGTAGATTTGTCATATTGATTTTATTCAATCTTTTATTTCAAGGGTTTTTAATGACACTTTGAATTCATATTGCTCACTCTACTGTTTTTCATCGAACCTTGCTGTAAAATGTATTTTTGATGGAGAGTCAGAGAATAATGAAAGTAAAGAGAGATAGATAAGTCAATCCTCGCAGGGTCAAATTCTATCAAGCCTTTCTTTAAGTATTTTATTTGTTAGTTATATTGTTGTATGTTCATTATGATGAGCTTGCTTGCTAATTTATTTAATGACAATAGATCCAAATTTCATGAATTCTTGACAAATAGTTTTCCTTGGAATTAGCTGAGCTCAATTTGAAGATGTCAACACACTTATTGCGAGCAGCATTCGAAATATTTGCATAACAATTTTAGAAGAAGCTGGAAAAGCAGCATGGATAGTTACGACAAGATATTTGAAAATTCTGAGTGGTTGACTGATGCTGTAGGAAAGGTGTTTGAAATAAACTGTAAAAAAGGCTTCGAATACATGGAAGAGAAGACGTTAAAGAAAGCCTTTATTGATCTCTGTGAAGAATTGGAAATCCCTGTCCCCTCGAAAAGGGTATTTCAAAATATCGGATTTGGTGAATCAGAAGATGAGTTAGAAAATGAAGAAAGTGATAGAAATGATATAAGGAGCAAAAAACTTGACCTTGGACAATTTGCCCGAGCTGCTCTCGAATTTTTGAAGTACCTAAATCAAACGAAAGGCTGTCAAGACGAAGACAGCAATGAAGGTGATGATGATAAGACAGAACTGGGAAGGCAAAAATAACTGGATAATACTAATGTTAGGCATTGTTGGTTTTGAGAAAGGACAATCATATTCATAATGCTTTTTGTTTTCAGAATCAACTATTTCATTGTCGTAAAATCTTCTCAGCAAGTTAATATTGAAAATAATTGTTATTGACATTGGCAGATCATTGCAATTCAGAGAGAGAGTCTCATATTGTTAAATTTCGGGATAGACGCCTTAGCCTTAGCGATTAGTAATTTTGATATATAAATTTGTAGGGGTTTGTTTTCATCAAGGAGGTGTGACTCTATTTCAAATATATAATGTTTTCATATCTTAATTCTTAATGTAAGTTTCAATAAGCACTCTTTTTTAACTGAGAATTGATTGAACTTAGTTTTGAGTGATGAATCTCTTGAAAGCGCTGCTCACGATGTCTGCAGCGACCTCACAATGCTCAACATTGTCGGCCAGTCCTATGGCAACACCATTGAAGTAGTCTACAAGGTTGAAAGTAGACATGTTCTCGAAGACTCCAAACTTATTCATATAGTACATGCTACCAGCAATTTGGAGGTTGGAATAGATGCATGAGTAGAAGGCATTGAACACCTCAGCATTCTCGATAATTTTCTCCATTGTTCCAGTCCATTTGATATCCACAACCTTATCCTTCAAAGGCTCAAAAGTTACATTCATGTAGAGTCCGACACGATGAAGGAATTCAAGGGAGGTGTACCTGATGAGATTGGCAACGTCAACACATTTGGCATTTGCTTTTGTAGGAGCCTTGAGCATGCCTTCCAAGACGGTCATCATAACTTGAGAATTGTTATAGAAGATTTCAGGCAAGCTTCCTGCGACGTAGAGAGCATCAAATAGCAATGTTCTGACTTCCATAAGGCATTGATCGATCTCGAAAGCCTTTTTAAAGATGCTACCAGTTTGAGGTTCTGGAACAACAGGATCAGCAGAGACAGCGACAACCAGAAGGGAGAGAGCCAGAATAGCGGTAAATTTCATTTGGATGCTGTAGTTTTTGTAAATTTCTAATCTGAAATTATAAATTCTCACGCAAATTTGGCACCTGAATTAGCAAAAATACTTTAAGATAGTCTTGAGTTAATCTTGAGTAAGAGAATGATTAAAATATTTAAAAAGGTTTTATTGCTAAACCCAGGAAGTAAACATTGTTATCTATCTCGTATCTTGTTCTTCTTGTTTGGCATTTTACTCTGTAAATTGGTATTCAAAGCTCAATCTCCCTCCGAAATGTAACATACACATCGTAAGTCGATTGCTACAGTAAATCTTACTAAATTTAGAGAAACTCCAATAGATTTCTGATTCTTAGAGAAGGAAATAGTAAAATTTAGCTCGTTGGATTGCAATGATCGCCGTTCCTGTTATTTCCTTGATGTATCCCGCCAGAAACTCAATGGCTAGCAGTTCAGTGCTTTCTTTTTGTTGTGATATGGACTCCTTTCAAATAAACCAATTTTGTCATAATTTTTTCTCTTGCTTTTTGTTTTGGGAAATTTGGATTCTTCAGGCTTTGCTATGAATGTACCGATTATTATTGGATCAAGCAAAAGAGAATATTATTGATAGAGGCAAGATCAATACTGGTTTGGTTAACAGGAATAATCTCTTGATTCAGCAAGTAAGATAGAGGTGTTACTAAAACAATTTCTTATGTCAATTTAAGCTTGGCTCTTCTCTTCCAAATATTGTTATTGAATATAATTTTTTGTTCCATGAAGAAGGTGTACCGATATTTTATAAATATATTGTGTCATATCTTATTTAAATCATCTATATAATTCTTGTCTTAAAGCCATTTCCATTGTGAACTCTTTCTTATATGAGGATTGATCAAATTTAGTTTTGAGCAAGAAGGTTCTTGAAAGCACTATGATAGTAGGCATGCGCTCGAAGATTCCGAACAGATGCAGGTAGTAAAGGCTACCAGCAAGTTTGAGATTGGTAACGGTGCATGAATAGAATGCATTGAACACCTCAGCATTCTCGCTAATCTTCCCAATGGTTCCAGTGTAATTGATATCCACAATTTTATCCTTCAAAGGAACATAGGTTTCATTCATGTAGAGGCCTATACGATGAAGGAATTCAAGGGAGATGCATCTGATGAGATTGACGATGTGAACACAGTCTTTGTTTACTCGAGTGGGAGTTTTAAGGATTGCTTCCACAAAAGTCGACATGACCACCCAATCTTGATAATACTCATCTGGCAGGTTTCCTGTGACAAAGAGAGCATTGTTCTGGTCTCAATATAGCATTTATCGAGTTCGAAGGCTTTGCTAACAAGGTCCAAAAGACCATGGGAGTTTGCCACTGAGAGCTTAGGCAGCAAGTTCTGCTCTTTTGGTGTCATCCAGACTGGTGCCAGAGGCAATGACGATAAGGAGAGAGAGAGCCAAAGCTGTGTGAATTTCATTTGAAATAGAGATGATGAGATTCTCAAAGATTAGGATGATATTATCAACATTTCTAATTCAATGAGTAATTAAGGAATGAATTATTCTTACTCTTGAGCTATAAACTGGTTAAATTATTGTTAAATCCAGGAAGAAAAAGTAAAATATATCTTCAAAGAAGGAGCTTGCTAACCTTATGACCTCAAAAAGTGCGGAATGACTCCATAAATTCAAATTAGTCCCTCTCTTTGGAGTGAAGAAGTGTGTGTGTATATAAGCGATTGTCATCTATTTACCTGTTAGCTTTCGAAAATACTCCGGCATTCCAGAGCCAAAAATATGGATAAAACTTTCTCTAACTAATGGAAGAGGTTAAAAGCAATTGAATACATTATTCTCGCAACAATCGTTTAGTATTTTCTCTCTCTTGCCTGAAGGTGGAAGCAAAAGATATTTTGTTAAGTCAAACGATTAGAGACGCTTACACCAGCCAGAGTTCTCACGAAAGGAGATTCTCATCAATGAGCTACTGCCTCTCAGATATCCACGGTATCTGTATTTCTTCCAATAACAAAGAAAATGGGTCCTAAAAACTATTTTATTCATATTTCAGATTTATTTTCATTTTCAAGCTGCTGCAGCAGCAGTCATTAACGCAGGCATATAAACTAAAGCGGGTCGTTGTAAGGTTTCATGTTGTAAATTTAAGATTGAGCAAAGAGATTATAGTAATCAAGAAAATATGAAAGAACTTATCTATCTATTTAATAATCTTAATTTCTCTTTAGGAAGCTTAATATCAAAATAAACATGCAAAATTGCTCTCTTTCATTGTCGACAATACATACGATTTCCCAAATCTAATTCCAGATTTGCCATTCTCAATGAAAGGTTTAAGGCTTTTTGCTTTCAACAAGGAATGACGGTATATTCACCTTAAAAGCGTCATAGTGATAATCAGATTTTCCGTTTGGAGGCACATATGACGTCGTGAAGAAAGTAGGAGCGAACACGTCATCAAATGAGCTGTCATATTCTTTGAAGATTGCTCTCGTATTCGTCGAAGCTGATGACTGCGAGGTACGACCACCACTGCGAGCTGTGTCTTTGAATCGAATTGGCTTCTTTTTAGACTTGGGTTTGGCCTTTTGTGACAATTTCGCAAGAAGGACCTCAGTATCGCGCTCATGTTCTGTGGATTCCAAATTTTGTGAGGAGTTCGCTTCCTTCTTCAGATACCGTTGCTTAAGGTATGATCCGTTTTTGGCAAACGAGCTTTCATTCACATAGTCTGGTTCAGTTTTAATACTTTTAGCATCTCCAGCAGCCGAAGTAAATGGTCTATGCGACTGGAACGCAGGCAAGAATCTTGTCTCCCTTGGAGATTGTTTCTGGGACAGCTGCTCAGGACCTCGATATGTCACTGATTTGGTCAGATTTGACTTCAGAATATGGTCCAACTGCTTAGGAGCTTTCGATTTTGATGCTATGATTTGGAATGAATTAAGCATCGTAATATCAAATTGTTTACTTTCAATGCTCATTTGGTTGCTCTCATTCAGAGTCCTATTATCTGGTGACAGTAAAGACCCTACTCCATAGAGACTCTTCCGGGAACTGCCGTACCTCTCGCTATTTATTTGCATTTCAACTAATAACATTTGAGAGTCAAACCCCAGTGTTGAAGAACAATTTTACTAAAATGGATATGAGACAGCGAGCGAGCGTTATCAATCATTTTGCGTTTCTCTGGTGAGGCTACAACTTCATCGTAACGCTGGGTTGGTTGCTCTGGCTTTATTTGAAGTTTTCCCTCTTTTTCTAATAAAGCATAGTATTGAGCTTCCGCCTCCTTTCTTTTTATCGTGTTTCTTTCATCGTCGAAATGACGCTAACAAAACAAAAAAATCATTAAACTTGCCATCAGAAGTCGCATTAGTTACTTCTTCCCTCTCTCGTGGACTTAAATTCTCAACTATTTTCTGTTTGCGTGTGTATTGGTCATTCTCTAGTTCTCTTTCGATTTGCTTTGGAGTTTTGTATGGGTATTGGATTTTGTTTATCCGATAAACGTTTGCACGTTTTTTCTCCATCATGTTAAAGGCAAGTCCCTTGACTTTCCTTTTGAGGATTTCATCGTCTTGCTCTTTTCGTACCTCAGGCTCTTCTTTATTGAGTACAGCATTGTCGTCGGCAGTTAGCTTCGCTTCTTCCGCCGCGAGGTTCCTTTTCGGGTGCTTGATATCATTTATAATGCAATGTTTAAGCGATATGTCTTCTTGCAAGCGCTTCATCTTTTCGGGAACCACTAGCTTTCTCTCTCGTTTTACTTCATCATTGACGTCGATCTGCGGCAGGAGAGACTGAACGTTATCTCCGGCTATCGTCAAAATATGATTAGACCCATAAAACCCTTACTGTCGTACCTTCTTGACGAATCTCTGAAAGTTTTTGCACAAAGTCCATATACTTGTTCGTGAGTTTCTCGAATCGGTGGAGTAAATTCTTTGAACCTTCTTGTATTAGGACCATTATCTCTTCAAAGACTCTTTTGACCACTGATTTGAATTAATTCCTGCTACAAAGTGATTAGTAGCGTTACTTTCAGACTTTGGAAGCAAGAGCCGCGACCGCTTCTCTAAATACTCAAAGAGAAACTTTGCATCAACAAAGTTTTTGATAAATTTATCCTATGAATAAAAAATAGTCAATTAGGTTCGAGTTTAAGGAAAAAATTTTGGTGTACATGTTGTATAATGGAATCGAATTGAACCGCACTCTTCTGATGCTCAGGCCATTCATTTCCACCAAAGAGCTTAATGAAAATATTAACAATTGCATCTGAAGAGAGCGTGCGGAGGTATGTATTGCTGTCTTCTTCCTCCTTGTCTTTCTTAAATTCCATTATATATTTGGCCATTTCAAACTGAGAATCTGGCATTTCTTCTGGCATATCTATCTTCTTCGAATCTCTGAAGGACTTCACCAAAGCTTCAACCTCCTGCGCGCTTTTCTGCAGCTCTTCTGGGACGCTTCCAAAGCTTTGCGTATCAAGATATAGAACAAGACTCGCAAATTTGAAGAGTATTTCGATGATTCCTGAGTACGCTCGCAACGAAAAATTCTGAGTCTCTTCAAGGTTATCAATCACGTTGTCAACATCCTTGATCTTAGTTCCTTGCGCAAGGACTTGATTGATGGTGAGGACCTCATCTTCGAGATAAATGAACCCAGTATCAGTTTCTATCTCTTGCTCAGGCTGCATATTTGGTTCTTTTTGCCTCATTTTATTAGTTGGAGAAGCTGGGTTTTCTTTATCGAGCTGCGCTTCGAGCATTATCGCCTGATTGTTCGCTCTGAACCTTGTTAAGTTTTTCATGAGTTCTTCAATCTCAGCATCTTTTTTCATTTTCTACAGGAAATAATTAAATAAATTGCTCCTCTAACTTTGTTAGCTACCTGCTTGGAGAGATCTTCATATTGACTCTTTAGGGCAATCTCTTTCTGTGCTAAATTTCTATAAAACTCGATCAATTTATCTGCCAGGAGCGCTACACCTCCCTTCTCGTGTTTTTTCGAAAACGCTTGGATTTTAAAAACAATATGGTTTTTATTTAGGGTTTGCATTAGGAGCTGAGCCTCTCTTCTCGATGTATCTCCCAGTTTTATTGGACTTATATTCCCAACTGCTGCACTCCCTCTGCGAAGACGACTAGAACTGGAGGGTCTTCTGGCACTAGCATTTTTCTTGCCAAGAGTGGCAGGGTCCAATAATGGCGAATCAGCGCCGCTGGTATAGCTGCTATCCATGTCTGAGCTTTCATCGTTCTGGCCTTGCCCTATATATTCCCTATTAATCAAAATAAGCTCTTTAAGCGAAAATTGCTCGGATAATTTTCAACTTTTCAAGTTGGTCCAGGATGTCCATAATCACGTGCAGTTGCTGGGAGCTGCTTTTCTGTTCCATGAGCCGATTGTGATAATTCTCGAGCTCTTCTATCTTTTTTTCATACTGCTCATTCAATTTGCGATAATCCTAATAGGAAGTAAAGGCGATAAGCTTTTTGATAGACTTGGAAGAAAGTTACATCTATCTTCACTAGCACTTCAGACATTAGCGCTCTTGACTCTGTTAATTTGCTGCTCTCTGTCCTCTGGAACTCATAAATCATTTTTTTCAAGTTTTCATCCTGTTCCTGTAATTGCTTGACTTGTTTCTGAGTTTCTTTGAATTCTTGCTCCAATAACGCCTATGAATGCTAACTACCAGCTCGGAAATTTTTGCTTTTTACTTCGTGGTTCTTCGCAACGAGCTCAATCGGCACCAAATCTTTGAATCTCTCGGTTGCATGGGCAAGCGATTGCTCAATTTCATAAACTCTTTGCTGGTAGATTAGCTATTCAAATAATCATTCGTTCATGAATTGCTCCTCTCAGCTGTATGATTACATTATCCTTGTAAATTTCCTTGACCTTTTTCCGCAATGAAAGTTGAATGTGCTCTTCTATTTCTTGAAGCTCTTGCAGGTGTTCCTCCTTTTCTCTCAACTGAACCTCTCTATCCTCCAGTTCAGCAACGTTAAGTGGAAACGCTGAAACCATGCTCGGAGCGAGTAAAGAGTTCTTAGGACTATTTAATTGGACTGATTTGAAGCCAAAAGGCTGCTGTCCTTGCTGTGTTTCCAAAGCCATTTCCTGTTCCTCAATAAGTGTCAGTTCCTTCATTTTCTTATTGTTTGACTCGGTGATGCTGTCGAGAAAGCCTCTGAGCTGAGATAATATTAAGTTGAGCTTCCAGTTCTAAGCTCAGAGTCATTACCTTTTGCAAATTTGCTTTTGTCGTGGTTTCTTGAAGGTTTTGCTGTAAAATTTGTTTCTCAAATTCTTTTTCAAGCAGATCTTGCTTGACCTTTAGTCTTTCTTCATGCTCCTTTCGCCTGAGTTCAGCTTCCTCTTCTTCTTTGTTTCTCAAAGAAGCACGGAAAGTAATTCGACGATGTGATTGTTCATTAGTCTGCGTGCCAAGTTTTCCCATGGTTATTTAATTTTTAGTAGCCTTCTTTCAATTGATTCGTTAATACTTAGTAATAAAATCCCCCTATGTAGCGCTAATCGCACTAGCTTGCGTTACTACGAGGAAACAGCTTTCTTGTGTCCTACCAAACCGAGTTACATCGATCCTGAGGGTATCTGAAATGCTATTGCGATGTGAATCTTACATCTGATTTTTGGAGTTGTTCGAGTTATCGATGAGAGCCGACACCCAGAACTGTTATCAGGAAGCCGTAACTTTTATTTCCCCTTTGGACTCGAAGTAGCCAGAAATTTATCAAACATCAGATCGAGGGATTTGCCACTATTTAATCAAATAAAAGGGGTTTCATTTTAATTGGTAGGATCGATTTCAGAACTACACTCCAATGTAAAAAATGGAAGTTAGGAAGAGGAATTTGCAGAGAAGAGGAAGCTATGAGCTCTCAATAACTCTGTCTAGTTCGATATCCTAACTTCAGATAGAGATAGATATAAAATTAGAGTTCATGAGAAATTGTCAGCGGAATAAAACCTCACAAATTAAAACTTGTCGGAGATTTATACCTTGCGAAATTAGCTTAATTTCTGGGTGTTAAAAAAAAAATCAGGATGAGTGAACTTATTCGCAGCTGGCTGAACGACGAGGTGCAACTTTCAAGGCCCGTCGTTGACTTTGAAAGAGATTTTTCAAACGGTTACCTTATCGGAGAGTTGCTGACCAAGTTTAATCAACAAATGGACTTTAATTTCTTCATAGACAGGTATTTGCTCCACACATTCCAATCAGACCGATCATTGCCTTTATAGCGAGCAACGAAATCATAAGATAAACAATTTCAAACTACTTGAGCCTACTTTCAAGTCTCTATCGATAAAATTCAACGCACAGATCGCTGATGGGATTCTCAAAGAAAAACCTGGCGAAGCCTTGAAACTTCTCTACCAACTCAAAATGGTTTGCTGTTATTTTGACTAATTCCCTCATTAGTTTTCTGCTTTTTAGGCATTGGAAAGGGTTAATAACCCAGCTGATATAAACGTTTTCAATGACACCGGCAAACTCAACACTATTAGTCCCATCCGACAATTCAAGCCTCGAAAGGAAAAATTCGACACAATGGAGTCGCATCTTTTCTCGAAACGTCTCAATAATCTGAACGCTTCACAAAAGAGCCTCAATCTCGAAAAACACCTCTCGAAGTATCGGGAAGTGATGTATAAAAGTCTAGACAAAGCTGAATTCATGCGAAAGCAGGAGGAGGCTGCGGAGAGACTCCGTGAGGAAACCACGCAGAAATTTAGAACTGAGCAATTGCTTAAGTTTCATCGGAATAAGAACTTTATGGATGAATGGACGACGAAAGGCTTGGAGAGCTGGCAGAAGAATATGGACGTTAAGAAAGAAAGAGAGCAAAAAGATCGAGAATTTGCTCTCTTGCTGGCAACGAGGTCAAAAAGTCAGCTGCTGAAGAGACAAAAGCAGGAGAATTCTGATGTGATTGAAGGCATCGCTGACTTCGAGAAGAAGTTTTCAAAGCTTGAAACCGATGAATTCGGCGAAACCGTAGCTCGAGTATCAAAGCAGCGTAAATGACTTGTTTATGAATTGAGAAACTAACTCTAAGATTTCATTCATAGTGGAAAAATCGACCTTTTTTTCAACTACAGAGTCTAGACCCAACCACCGTGAGAAGATGCTGCTCTCTGAAGAAGAGAGAAAAGAGCGGGAAAAGCGAAGGAGGAAGATGGTGGTAGATCAATCGCATCAACAAACCAGGGTCGAAGTGGCCAGAAAGGAAGAGATACTGCTAGAAAAAATCAGCCAGCAGTCTCAGCAGGTTAGTTCTCGTTTGCTGAGACTGATCTGATAATTATCGCTATTTAGGAGAAGCAAATAGACTACGAAGTGTGGAGGAATGAACAGTATAAGAATATTATTATCGAAGATCGCAACCTGCGAGAAGAGAAATACAACTCGAAGCGAGAAGATATTATCTACCATGCGCAGCTTCAAGAGGAGCAGCTGTTCAATTTCATGACAGAGGAGCGTGATAGAGAGGTCGAACAGAGAGAAGCTTTGCAGAAAGAACTGGAGATTGAATTCAAGACTGAGAAGAGAATGGATCATTACCATAGCTGAGGTAAAATATATAGTGGCAATTGTTTTCTAAAATTGGATATTTTGAACGGAAGTTGTGTTTCATGCATCTGCAAGATAGAGATACTGAAGCCATTGACTCGAGATTCTTGAAAGAGTACTCAAACCTCTTCATTGAGGGTGCGCCTCTGATTCCAAGGAAAACTATTCGACATTCTAATGGAGTTAAAGTGTTGTCAACTCCAGATAACCAAATAGTGAGTTTTAATGCATTTGAGAGCTGTTTCTAATAATAGTTAGGTCCAAGAGAGCGCTGAGCAATTGGCTGAGATGGAACTTCAGGACTACATCAATGGGCTAGGACAATGGAAGCCAACCCATAACTTTGCGGAGCCTGAAAACGAAGATGATAACAAATACATTCCGAATAAACCAGTGAATAACTTTTTATTGGGTGGAGTCGTGGAGACGATCATCGATGCAAACTTCCCGGAGAAACGGCCTCCGGCGAGCTCAGATATGCCCAACTATATGCCGTTAAAGCTAATGATGATGGGATATGCGTTTTCTGGCAAAAGATCCTTGTGTAAAGTTTTGAAGGAGAAATATGGACTTAAGGTTTTGCAGCTGGATGAAATTATTAAAGAAGCGATTGAAATGGTAAATTCCTGAATACTTTACATCTCCTTAGCTTTATTTTAGAGTTCAATTGAGGAAGTTGAAGCCACGAAGCCTTGGTCAGGTAGCAGCAGCCCCAAAAAAACTGCGAAAGATCACGTGGATGAAGGAACCAATGAAAATCCTTTCCAACAATCAGGACAGGTCGCTTTGAGACAGAACAGCAAAGGCGACAATGCTGACGAAATCCAGCAAGAACCGCCGAGACTCGAAGCAGAGGAAAACCAGCAAAATGAAGGGGTACAAGTCTACCAGATTGAAGAGGTACAAGTCCAGAATCTCAAATCCGAAGAACTGCCTTTGGCTCCTGTTGTGGAAAGAAACTATACCAATGAAATGAAAGCGCTTGGCTCAGTTATCAAATCGTTACTGATAGCGGGAAAACCGATCCCTGATGACATATATCTCCAAGCCATCTTATTGAAAATTCAAATGTTGTTCCCGAAGAAAACTGACCAGGAACTCGTGCAAGACCTTGAAGAAGCTAAAGCGCAGTTTGGAAACCACTCACCGCCGACTTTTGAGATTTTCTCGAATAAAATTCACAAAAAAGACGCCGCACTTTCTTCGAAGCTCACTACATTAAAACAAATCCCATACTACTATACAAAAGGCTGGATACTTCTCGGGTTCCCTAACAACTATCGACAGGTTGCTTCTTTCCTTGCGAGTGCTTGTAGCTAACCCTTTGATTTCTCAGGCAAAAGCATTGGAGACTGCTCTAAGCGGATATATCGTCAGCGACGAACTAGCTCCCACTAAGGCCGAAATTAATAAAGAAAAAGCCTCTAAAATCGTGAAAGCGATACCAAATAAATCAGTTCCTAGGAAGGTACATTTGCTGTGGTCAAGTTCCCTTTTTAATTCAAATACTTAGCTAATCAAAGGAGGAATCGATGCTGCTATTTCGCTTCAGATCCCCAAATCCGAGTGCTTACGCAGAGCGCTGGGTAGAAGGATAGACCCAGAGACCAACGAGATTTACCATTTGGACGACAACCCTCCTCCGTTCGATCGATCACCTTTTGTCGAGTACCTTACAACTGTGAATGACCCTTTGAACTCCGAATTTGCGATTACGGAGAAAAACATCTACTATGATACTCATAAAGACGATTTGGAGCATTGGCTCGCGAATTTTGGACTTGAGACTGCAAATATCAACTGTCTTCAAAAAATCAACGCGAACTCCTCTCTGATCGACCTCTGTCTTTCTGTTGATGAGAGACTAACGAAAGTTTTGGAGGTCAAACACCAAGAGTACGAAAACTTTTTGGAGGAGTATAAAACGAGAGGAGAACGAGAATTGCAAGCTGAGGAAGAAAAGAGAAAACAACAAGAGGAAGAAGCTCAGGTAAATGATTGTGCTGTGCTGTTTATCTTAAATATCTGCTCTAGATGGTGTTGATAGAACGAGAAAAATTGCAAGAATTACTCGCGCAGGTTCAAAAAGACGCACAACTTGCAAATTTAACACCTGATATTGTCAAAATATTAAACGAAGCCTGGGAAGCGTCCTTGAATCAATACGTTACTCAATCAAAGCAAGTCTTTCAAAGTCTTCGCGAACAACGGTAAATTACCTCCTTTAATCCCTCTTCTCACGCTGCATAGGAATACTGATGCTATGAGGATTGCGGAAATCCAAAAGCGGTTCCTTGATCTGATAACAGCCAGAGACGATCGAATGGTAACAATTGTTTGAGTATTTAGATCTAACCTAGTAATCATGAAGCTTCATGTGTTAAAATACCAAAAAGATTATAACCAATTCGTTGATGAGAATCCTGATATGTGCGAAGAAGACGACACTAAGGAAGAGCTTCATCAGAGAGTAGAAGATCTTCATCAATTTTTATGGGAACAGATTCAAAATAAGTAAATGCTGTGAGAAGTTAGGTCTCAATATTCATGTTTGCTATTAGGAAAGAGCTTCTGCTCGCAGAGCATGCTGCAGTGGTTAAATCAGGCTATGTTGAGGACCAAATGGAGTATTTTATGAATAATATTCATAAACTGTTCCAGACCGAGCTTGATCGATACTCAGCGACTGTTCAGCTACTGAATGACTATTACAACATCGTCGGCAACAAGGACCTCGCTGATGTCCCTGAGAACCCTTTCCCCGAGTTTAATGGCCAAGTGATTGCCTCGACTCCATTGGAGGATGCAGCCAATCCAAATGTGTTCCCTCGCATTGAAAAAATCTATAACGACGCAATTAAAATTCTCAATGCTGAGCAGATTGATCAACCAAATCCTACCGACAAGAAAGGAGGCAAGGTTCCTCCTCCAAAGAAGGAAGATCCGAAGAAAGCTGTAAAAAAGGGAGCTCAGCCTGAAGAGGAAGAGCCAAAAGAAATGACTCCTTTGGAAAAAGAACATAAACAGGCCATTTCCATGGAAAAAGCCGTGATGCGCTACCGGTTCTATATGATCAAATGTATTGCCGAGAATAGAATGAAGGAAATAAGGCAATCAGCCCAGACAACATATAATAAGCTTGAAGACTGGATTCATTATAGCATCAAATCTGAGAATGAAGCGCTTAAGAAGATTGTAATTATTTCTTTCGTTTGAAGTTATTCATTTATCATAAAAGATGTTCTTGTTCCGAGAGGCCATTGAAAACCAAACCAAAATTCAGAAGGAATTGCAACTGAACTACGTTGATGCTGTACAGAGCTCCAAATATCTCAATTACAAAGATCCAGAGGTAAGGTGACTTCTATTAAAATCATTGTTAAAACAACTATTAGCCGACTCTGCTACCAGCAAAGGAAACTAATCATGGCAATCGATTCACAGTCAGTCAGTTATACACACTCGTACAAGAGCTGTCGTATCTCACGAATGCGTCGTTTATGCTTAATTCGAGAGAGTTAGTTGAATTCTTCAGCCGCAAAGTTGTAAGGATATTGAATGATTTCTTCTTTTCATGAAATTCTTTGTCTTCGATAATAGAGCTCGGGTCTGGATTCTGGCTATCCAAAGGAATGGCAAGGCTTTGAACCAATCGACTTTAAAAGATTCGTCAATAATTTGGACCCTAACGCGTCGGGAATGATATCTTATAAAGTTCTTATAACCTACTGTGCATTATATGATGTACCGCTGCCGGATGAGCTGACCTTGGAAGCAATGAAAGAAGCTTATAATGCCGTAGCGGTGAATGGGTGCGTGAAGAAATCAGATTTCTTGGAGATGGCTTGCTGGTTCGATGAGTACATTGCAGCTGAACCCATGAAAGACTACTGCGTATTTTTCGATCGTGTTAAGCTGATCAAAGAGCTGCTTTACAAAACTAATAAAGAACGCAGAGATGTAATGAAACCTTTTGAATGTGTATCTGATTAGAACTTATCCAATACTTTTAGGAGTCGGTAAATATTGAATTTTACCTTCGAACGCTCAAGGGTCAAGATTATCTGAACACAGAAGGTGAAGAATGCTCAAAAGAATCGAAAACTTACCGATACCTTCTTTTTAATCGATAAGGATAGCATAGGACTTGCAATATACATATGACAGTTGTAATGCCATCCTTTTTCAGAGTCATTCATTATTATTAAAATGATAATAATCTTTTCTCAACTAACAAACTCCAAAACAAAAAGAAATGAGTCTGCAAGCGACCAGAGAATGGTGTAACTGATTGATATTGTAAACTGATTTCAATTATGCCCTTGAATTGCACAGATCTCTGGGAATAGTTGGATTCGTAGTAGATGTGAAATCATTATGCATCTGAAAAATTACTGTCGATTAGTCTATTTCATAATATCGTTTGAATGTTAATTAGTTTATTGAAAGACATAATGAGTAATTTCAAATTTTATATAAAGACCTTTAGCAGATGCAAATGCTATCTCTGAGTATTGCTGGTTTACTTTTGCTTTTCAAAATAAGGCTATTGCTAGAAGTTATATTATTATTAACTCAGATCTTAAGGTAAGTAGTATTTAATGTATGGTATGATGACAACTTTTCTACATATTTTTGTGAGAGACCATTTACCAAATGAATTTCATGTTTTAACATTTTCAAAGTTTCTTTAAGATTGGAATCATAGCTTCATCTATACACATTACTTTGACTTTCTTCAAGCTACCAGTTGATTTAAAAGAGGAAAATCTTTTTTTCTGTTATGAGCGAATTGAATTCTCATTTTTTAAAAATTTTTTTGAAAATTATTTTTTTATAATATTTCACATCATCTAACCTTTCATTAACAGAGCTTGCTATCAGCTTAGAAATGAAAATTTTGATTTAATCCTAACCACTGTTCCATCTCAAAGCAACTGTGGTCAGAAGTATCCCTCAATATATTATTACAACAAACTAAGTAATAAGAATGAAAGAAATAGATAATAACAGCTCGAACAATTCTTTTTGACGGCGAGAGCAAGAAACTTTCCTACGATTCGATTCTAATATAACACTCGTTGCCTAACGAGTTTGGAATCAGAAAGGTATCCATTAAATGGATCTAACAATTTCTCGACTATAATTTTCTCAGCTGAAACATGTAAAGCTACCAAATGTAGAAATTGAAAAAAATTCTGTTTACAAAACTTCTCGGATTTCAAACTTCAACAATCATTCATATTTTCAAGGTTTTTTCTGATATTGACTTCCCTACGATTCATCTTGTTAAATTTCAGGCGCTCTGGTCTCCGGTAGAGTTGAGGTCAAGTTAAATAAACTTTTTTGTAAAATTTATAGAACAAATGCTCTTTACTTTGTCGGAAAGTATATTTTACGAAAGCGGATTTTTGAATTTAAAGTAGAACTTCCCGAAGACTTTCGTTACAAGCTTCTTCAAACAATACTTTTCACGAAGATCTCTCAACTGAGCATCATCATTGATGAGTTGCAATAAATTTTTAGATCACTAGTCTTTGTTCTTAATGTGAGTGTAATCAGAAAACCTATTTCAGGAAATTTGCCATTATCAGGCAGTTTTGATCAATTATGTCTTCCCGAAATTGAGAACCCTTGGATCCTTGATAACTTCCACTACTGCTTAATAGATAAAAGCAGATACAAGAACATTACAATAAAATGGACAGACAAAGCAACTACACAAAACATCAATGAATCAGTAACTCTCAACTTGAATAGATGTAGCCATTTACAACCTGAATCCATCTTCCAATACTGAAATATCACTTGACGAATTTCTAATGATTTTATTATTTAGTCTAAACTCAAATTGTGTCCTCTTTGGACCATTTCTCAGACATGATTGAAAGAGATTGTTGAAAACAAATAAAACTTCCCTTAGTTTTCGTTCTTTCGGATTGGTCCATTGTTAAGAGAACATTTTGGATCTTCCTATAAAGTCACAAGAGAAATAGAAGCACTGTTCTGAGTTTATATATCCTGAACGTCTTAGGTTCCCTCACGATTACATTTTCGATACGTTTAGGCTAAGTTGAATGAATAAATTTGATTGAACCGCAAAGACATTTTCCTTTTCATAAAGCCTAATTAAAGTTCAATAAAGTGATTGAACAACTATCTTCACCCTCTAGTTCCAATGAAATTGACACTTAAATACTTCCCCTAAGTCCACCAGAATACTCCCGTTGGTACTTTTCTGACATCTCAACTGTTGAATGATCAGCATTATTAAAGCATCCGACAAAAGCCAACTATACGATTTCATAATGCCCCTTCTAGAGCAGCATTAAGCGTTAGAACTTTATGCTTGCTATCAAATGGTGGTGGTAACCTTCTTTACTAGGATATTCTCATTGGGAAAGGCGTCTCTTAGCCAGTTAAAGAATGACTCAGTCTGACTGGAACTTGATTTTCCTATCCCGTAGCATAATATATATATTCGTAGATAGGCTTGGTAAGACATAACTCCTTTCATTTTTTTATGTATTTTTAGCTTTTGTTTTGAAAGAGAGCAATCACTTAAAGCTATTTAAAATCGGAGGGAAAATAGACATATTTGTCTCTGGGAATTTTCTTCCCAAATTGAGGCATTGCTAGCTTTGTATTCGAGCTGTGGAGAAAATGAATTGATAAAACACCTTAATTGCAGTCTGACCAGCATTTTATTTGCAAGTAATAAATTTTATTTCTCACTGAAATGCTAAACAGCAAATGTGGATTCAATTCATTTATTAGAAATATGCTTATTCGCAATACTACATAATCAACCTCCGCAACGCAAATCAGCGACTACGAGCAACTCAAGTTCAATAATGACTCGAGTCTTCAACTGAGCCCATACACGAGCTAAGAAAGATCGCATTTCAAAAGTTTACATTTCCATAAAATATGAACCTGTCTGATGCTTATTCGTGATTGTTGGCCAAATAAAGCATTATCAATAAAAATATATCCCCATTCTATAAAGATTTCAAATAACAAAGAGGATAATAAAAACATGAGAGCTTAATTTAGCTCTATTGTTCACTGGTTTTATATTTTATGAAGAGAGAAAGATATCGCATTTTATTATGCTAATTTGAGGATTTCGTTTATATAACTTTGGAATTTGAATCAAATCTCCCAAATTTCTATTTGCTAGTTTTGATCAGTGTAGGGTTTTTTGATTCAGAACAATTCGTGGAAAATCTCATCTGCTGAAGCTGAAATAAACAAAAATAAAAGCAATAAAAAAAATCACCCTCTACTTTTGTCAGCAATAAAATTCGAATACATAAAATTTGTTTTCAATTGCCACAAAGAATTCTTTTTGATTCATGTCATATCTCGAAGGAAAACGCACGAGAAAGGAGCCTAAAGACTGGAAATGGCTGCCCCATTTGATACTATACTGCAGTCTATCGAACTACCCGATATGGATTGTACTATTAAATATACTACTTGCGATCATACCATTGATGCCCATTCAGTACAATGTCTCGAGAAAAATCTACAAATTTTTACGATATCTTTCAGTACTGATGTATGGGTTGATCCCATCGATCATTGCTTCATGGGGATCTGAACAGCTCGAATTAGCGAAACTAACAAATCTCGCACTTATCATCGCTGTTCCGACGATTTCGTTGAGCTACCGAGATATCCTTTCATTCATACTTGTAAATCTCGGCTCTTGGCTGTATTATTGGAGCGTCAAATCTCCTCAAACCACCATTTTACAATTTTTCGGAAGTCATCACCAGGCCTTTGTTTTCTTTGGAATGCTTGTTGTAGCGTTTTGCAGCCTCTTGCAGTTTGCGAAAGCGCATTCCAAGCTGAAGACCAAGCTAAAAGAAACGAAAAAGCAACTTGAAGAAAAAACGGCTCAAGAAGACGTCTTTCTCCAGTTCTCACACGAGCTCAGAAACCCTGTAAATGCGTTACTTGGGAGCATCGAGCTGGCTTCTTCCACCACAAGCGGGGAGGAACTGCGAGAGTATTTAAAAAACGCCGCAGTGAGCTCCGAATTTTTACTACACATCGTGAATAACCTTCTGGATTCAAATAAGTTGAAGACTGAAAACTTAGTCTTCAATCCTCAAAATCACGATCTTTTTGGCTTTATTGAGTCGTTTTGGAGAATGACCAGCGCTATGATCAAGCGGAAGCACCTGGAGGGAGCACTCGAGGTCAGCAAGACGGTCCCCAGATATCTGAATTTTGATAAACACCGAGTGACGCAGATACTCCTGAATCTCACTAGTAACGCCCTCAAGTTCACTGAGACTGGGTCGATCCGAATTATTTTCGATTATATAAAAGCATCTGAATTCAACGAGAGCGTCTATGAGTCCTTTGAGCTCGAGGAGTTGTATGATGACGTCGGAGCAGAGTCGGTCGCCGCGAACGCTCCTATGAAACTTCAGTTGAAACCCAGCCGAAAACAAAGCGCGAGGAGAAAACCCACTTCTCTCACCTCTCTTTATTCATTCATACAAGACTCTCAGCCTAATACTCCTTCAACTCAGATCCCGCAGAAGGAATACCACCAACTCAATCTCATTCAAAAGCATTTTACTTCGTCGATCTATCAGCAACGACATGAGAACGCTTCGGGATACTTGAGAATAGAGGTAATTGACACGGGATGTGGGATGACGCCTGAGCAAAGCGAGAAACTATTTTCGAAATACGGCCAGGTTTCGGATGATAAGGAGAAAAGACAAAAGGGAACCGGGCTTGGGCTCTGGATTACAAGAGAGCTCTGTAAACTGATGGGCGGTGATGCGAGAGTGAACAGCTATGAAGGAGTAGGATCCTCGTTTGTCATAGTGATCAAAGCTGATCCGTACAACCCTGAAGTTCCTCCTAACATGCCTGCTAGTATCAGCCAAGACGAAAAGTCCTTTGCTTCACCGCTCATTCAAAAGAGCAACTCAGACACAAACTACCTAAAGCAATATGTAAACAAACGAGCCAGCGAATATCGAGTGCTAATGGCTGACGATACACTCTACTCTCAGGATGTCCTTAAGAAGTTATTCGAGAAGGCTGGAATGAAAGAAGTTACTTGCGTTTCTAATGGTAAAGAAGCGATGGATGAATACAAAAGAAGAGGCCCGAATTATTATGGATTTCTTATCTTCGACGTCAACATGCCGGTGATGGGCGGAATCGAAGCGGCAGAAGAGATTCGAAGATATGAGGTAGAGAATAACATGGAAAACATTCCGATTATTTTCCTCACAGGAGAGTCGTCTGAGAAAAAGAAAAATATGTGTCTTGCAGAAGATGGACCAATCCGAGGGTTCAAATATATAGTAAAACCTCTTTTATTCACTGAGATCCAACGAATCGTCAAAGAGGTCAAACTCGCAAAGGCTCAGGCCAATAAAATAGACTCTCTTTCAGCGTTAGCTTTTGATGAACCTCAAAAACGAGGCTCATTTGGTGTCTAAAACATTACCTTCATTTTTTACTTTTTAATGGTTGGAGAATCATTCCCATTCAATGTGTTCTCTCTTTTTTTCAAAATATGTTAAATTCATGGTCATGATCAATTTTTTCGTGCTGAATGTATCAATGCTTGCATTACACAAATACCAATCTCTTATTATTATAATAATACGCTGTCAAACCCATCAATTCTAAGGCTTCGTTCTCACTAACTTTTGTCTAAACCAAATGAGAAACAGCAAATGTATTTAGCATTGTTAGTTTATATAATGTCTAGTATTCGCTTATGCTCATTTCAGAGGAAGCTAGAATCCTAATGGAAACAGTCGGTGACGATTGTGCTCTCTTAAAAAAATATATGTAATTAAAAGATGCGGTGTCTAGCTCAACTATATCGTAGTTGCCAATAAGGAGCGAATCGATGTTGATTCCTGTATTATTAAAGCTGTTGAAATTCTTTCGCGCTTCATTTACGAAGAACGTGGCGTACATCTGCCCACTCAGTATCGCTTCATAACTGTGAGGAATATTTTGCTTTGGGACCCATTCGACTTGAGGTTTCTCTGGATGGAATTGCGAGGCAAAAATCGGGTATTTTTTTCCAGCAATCGCCACCGGCAAGGTTCCGTTCCCAGAGGACTCGTTTGTACAGGCAAGAAGAGTGAAATTGTTCGTTAAGCCTGGGTTAGAGGTCCAGATGTCGGGTTTTACGAGAAAATGCGCATTGAAGTAAGTAATAGCTTGGTTATTGAGGGCGGACTCGACCTCAGGAAGAAGTTCAGCGTACATTCCTCCTTCTCGGCTTACGTTATATAAAGAGATGTTCTTGCTGACCTTAACGAACCCTTCGGTTTGTCTCAAACAAGCATAGTTACCGCTGGACTGGCCTGCGATTATACAAACGATAGCTTGGAATCCCATGCAGGTCCCCCAAAGCGGGAAATGGGTTCCGTTATCATTCATCTTGATGACTTCATTGATGATGATTTCAAGAGTTTGTCCAAAAGGGGTGAGTTTGCTGGAATTAGTGGGATCAGCGAACGCTGAGCTGCCTCCGGTGATTAAAAATCCGTTTAAGCTGTGAAGAATCTGAGTTAGATTGTCATGCGGGAGATCCCATTGTACCGGAACGACTCGTGCACCAGCGGCTTCGATGTATTTAGGATAGGAAGCTGCGAGGTAATTCCATTCAGATGGGTCATATTCTGTGTATTCAGAAGGTATTGCGAGGATTCCGATTACTGGAGCTAGGTTGATATCTGTGTCTGTAGCCCAAACCCCTGAAGTTACTACCGAAAGAATACTAATGAGTAGACAAATTCTGAGAGTTGGCATTGAGATTCGGAAATAATTTTATTAAAGCAGAGTGGAAAAACTTGAGTTTTTTCAATATTTGCTTTAGCATAGACTCTGTATTGAATAGAGCTCTAAGATGGAGTGAAATTTTGAAATTTTGATCTTTTCATTCAAAGACAATCGACTTAATCTGACTTATTATGTTAGTTTTTCAGATGTTTATGGAAGGCCTTGTGAATAATGATAAAATGAAATTGCATAATGCATTATCTCAGAACAAATGTAACAGGATAGCCATTCCTTAACCAGTTGAAAAAAACTGGCAAAATTAATGAATTGAAAGGTCAATGCTCGAGAAGAAGTCTATTGTTACTGATCAATGGCGAATCTCACTCTACGAACTGATTTTGTATGAGATTGATTATTTGCCTGATAGTTCCTGACAGTCAACGAGCCATTTACAGTTTGTTTCATACCAGACACGATATCTTCTTCCGTGTGAACACATTCATTGGTTTGAAACCGTTTTTCGTTGTATTTTTTCAGCCTTTCAAACAGATTTCTCGCACTATCATGTCTAATCTCTGCTACTTGAGAACTATTACTACACCAAAGTGATGCAAATTCCCCTGAAGTCGGTCGAGCCAAGCGGTGTGACCACACACGATGAATCCCTCCGTACTCTGCGTTCACTCTCTGAGGAACTAACTTTCTATCAGATGCAACCATGGGCTTTTTTACAGTTAATTCCTTTTCTTGCTCTTTAAGCTGTCTCATAAGCGCATTCCACACATAGTCAGGGTACTTCTTTTCGTCATAGCTTGCTTTTTGAAGCAGCAAGGGGTTCCAGTCAGCCCTTTTCATATGAAGCGCCTGCTTTGGACCCGCTATCTGTAACTTCTTGAAATTAATTGCTTGTTTCACAGGCGAGTTTTTCTCTGTTTCATCTGGAAAAACAAGCTTTCGAACAGGAGTTTTTGCTGATTGAACTCTCGAATCGTTGATTGAAAATTTATAAGGCAAGCGAGATGAAGATAAATTCCGAAAGAGTGACCCTTGGGCGGCCTTAGAAGTACTTTCCGTAGGACTGCTCAGAGTTTCCATTGGACTAGTAAGAAGATCACCGAAAGAAGTTTGCACTTTAATCTGACTCGAATCAGGGGGCTCTTTTCGATTGGTAGAACGCTGGTCAACCTTTGCAATGGAAGCGGTGGAGATTGAAAAATCGTCTCTTGAGAAAATCTGTTGAGATACGTCTTTCTTATGCGAACGGAATTTACTGGCTGATGTGGCTGGTCTTGTGTCATTTGTTGATAAGCCGGCTGTGCATGCCTTGTAATCAGGGATTTTAAACGGTGATTGGTGAAAAAAAGTGCCAGTAACTGTTCTGCATTTCTGCGAGGAGCTTGGCCGTGACATTGGAGAGATGTGAGGTCCTAACTTATTGAGTTGGAGAGCTTTAACCTGCCTGATAGGGCCTGAAGCTGATCTGTGTAAGCTATCGCTTTTATTCCCTTGGATCGAGGAAGAATGCTTTGATTCAGCATCATTTGATGGGGAAATTATCAGACGATTTGTGTCTGTTGAGTCACGCTCAACAGCCATGGACGTATATGCATCATGCATCGACATATGGTTAAAGGTTTTTTCGCTATCTATAAATATAATAAAAATAAATTCGAGCTTAACTATTGCCCGAAAAAATCACACTGAGCAAATAAAATCTATCAGAGAGAAGAAGCATAATACGATAACGCTTTGGATGAAGGTAAATTAATAGACAGATAACAATTTTAGTTTAAAGGGTGTAGTCTTTGTGACAGATAGAAAATTCGGTCATCAAGGTTTTGCTCTTCTGCAAGAGTAAACTAGTGGGGAGACTTTTCTTGGGTTGAGACTCATTATGAGATGGCAATAAAGATAATTTTGGATATTTCTATCGAGCAAAGAGAGAGAAAGATGTAATTAATTAATGGTCGGTTGATTAGTCGCTTAGAGCAGGTATATCCTTTATCGTAAATATGATTCAACTGAGAACGAGGAGATTGAATTTTAGCTATAAATTGAGACTTCTACTCAGATTGAATGTGAAGTATGTAACTTATTTCTGGCAATGCACTCAGCAGGGTTTTATAAATTGGTCCTAACTCTAAAGACTCAATATGTATCCGTTAAAATTATCGAATTTTTTGATTTTAGTTTCAGTTAGTTCCGAACTAAAACAATTGATTCAAATCTCACTAATTTTAATAAACAATCTAATTTTCAAAAAATCACTCACACCTCCGACTTCACACCTTCACTAATGTCACTTTCCCATATCCCTTCTGTATATAAACCTTCCCCTATACCTATCTCACAATTCACCTAGATCCACGACGAAAATCTCGAAACTCAAAAGCAACGAGGTATTTCCCTTAAAGATTTGTCCACCAATGCGAGCAGAGCGTTCGGACGAGAGATATCAAACATCTACGACCACAATGACGCACTCAAGGTAACTTCTTTCAATCTGCCTCAAACCTTATCCTTTCTAAGGGCCCAAAGCCAACCGTCTCATATCAACATAAGACAGGAATTGAATACCTTTCGAAAGCTTCAGATAAAATGATGATTGAAGTCGCAGCCCCACAAGAACAGCCCATGGAAAAGGTGGATAGAGAGAACGAGAAGAATCCTCAATACGTCGTCCCTTATGTCAACGAGATCTTCGAGTATCTTCGTTCTGATGAGGTATCATTCTCATTTCTCACAATATTTCTAAATATTTTCTTCAGTCCAAGTACCTATGCAACCCTAACTACATGACTGAGGTGCAAAAAGACATCAACGAGAAGATGAGAGCGATCCTCATCGACTGGCTCGTGGATGTCCATGCGAAATTCAAATTATTGCCTGAAACCCTTTACATGACGGTCAACTTGATCGACCGCTATTTGTCATTAAACGCCATAGTTCGACAAAAGCTTCAGCTTGTAGGCGTTACCGCGATGTTCATTGCCTCAAAATATGAGGAGATCTATCCACCAGAGATCAAAGATTTCGCTTATGTTTGCGATAAGGCTTACACTGTGGCCGAAATTCGCGACATGGAAGGCAAGATCTTGAGCTCCCTGAACTTCAAGCTGACACATACCTCCGCCTTGAGGTTCTTGGAGAGATACATGCTGGTGGCTCAGCTCGATGAGAGAGCTGCTAACCTTGCGAGGTATCTTGTTGAACTTTCATTGGTGGAGTTTAGAATGCAAAAGCACGCTCATAGCAATCTCGCTTGTGCTGCTATTTACTTGGTCAATAAGCTGAATAGGAGAGAGGCCTGGAGTGAGGCAATGGTGAGAACATCGAAATATCAAGAGAGTCAAATCCGTACTTGCGCGAAGGAATTATGCTTCCTGTTGCAAAACGCGCCAAAGGCTTCGTTGCAAGCTGTAAGAAGAAAGTTCTCTTCAAGTAAATTCAATGAAGTGGCTAAAATTCAGCTGGATATGGCTTAGATACGCCGCTATGTATCAAATCTATTATATCTAAGTTTTTTGATAGAGCTCATACCTTTTTTTACGATATAAAAAAGCGATTATTTATTTTTTGAGAGCCTCCAAGGAATTATCATGTTCTTCAAGGTGGCTCTGCTAGACAAAATTCATTTGTATAAAATCAACATTTTCTCTTCAAATCTTATTTTCCTTAAGTGAAAGATAGACAAAGATGAGGAAATAAAATGCCAGCAAGGATCATCTGTGATGTTTCGTTGCTTTATTCCCTCATTTGCTCATCCTTCTCGATCGCAAAATCAGCTAAATACAAATTATTATGTAATAAGATTAGTTATTATCAAAGCAACTAAGTACTACTTTGCAATCAAGCCAACACACAAAAAATGGATAGATAAAATTTATTAACAAGGAGAGGCTCAATTAGCTATTTAGTTTATTATATGATTCCAATAAAGAGTTTTGCTTTGTTTTACCTTGTAGTTATTAAATTTCTTTTCTATCAGTTCGTTAAGCTTTAAGATCAAAAGATTTTATTTCTCAAAATAAAGCTGATGAAGTTCCGGAATTAAAATTAAAACTGTTTTGCCACTGTGTGATGAATGATCTCGAGTTACTCAATCAATTTTTTTGATTCAATTCGTGCAGTTGTAAAACGGTCAGATTACATTGATCTGATGTTTCAGTTATCATATTAGACTTAAATTGTTCAACCATCCGAACTCGTTACTATTCGAGCACTTGAACTTCAAAAATTTCCATAATGCTACACAGATACTGTCAACCTCAGAAAAATTTGATTTTCATTTTATTTGTGAGCAATAGCTTAAATTTTCATCTCTGTAATCTCGAAATACAATTTACCTCTACATATTTTCTATTTATTTATTTAAAAAATTATTATTATTATACTTTTCTAAGTTTCCGATTTAATTTACATCTTAAAATTGAAAACTTGAATCACTCAAATTTATTTACTATCCCTTAGTTATTTATTATTCACTCTATCAAATGATTGATTCAGGGCAGATAGTAAGTTTACCTTGAAGTTAATTTACTTTCCATTAAAAACGTACTTATATGAATACTTTGCATATTGATTTTATACTGATTCTAAACACCACCGAATTGGAAGTTGGTCGTACTTAGATGTAGTTTATATAAAATCTCACTTTCACAACAAGTATAATATGGGTAGTATAGTAAACCAATACTTGCTTACTAAATCATTGCTGGACTTGCTTTTCGTGACTAATTTACGATATTCTTCATGCCTCTATTATACATAAGCTGCTTTTGTAAAGAATTAGGGTGTGAACTTTAAGACTTTTCGTCGAATTTAATTCAATGGAAAAGGAAATTGGGGGTACAGTTTGAAAATGTTTTGCCTCTAGCCACCAGTGCTATTAATTTCAAAATAAAATTGTTATTCTGAATTAAAAAATAAATTGCGTTCGCACTTTCCTAATAAATTTACAATTTCTAAACACTTGCCCTAAGTGACAAATTGGATTTTCTAAGTGATAGTCTTACTTTCCTAAAATGACGATAATTTGCTTCTTATTCTCAAGCTAAATAGATTATCCTGGGTCTGATCATCACCAACTTTGTTCAGTTGGCAATCTCCTCAATTATCAAACTAATAAGCCATTTACTAATCTATAACATCAGCCCGGAGACGTAAGCAAAACCTGCGACCTGAATCAGTAGGAGAGTCATCCATTCAGAGACAAGTTTTACCACAACTGAGAAAAAAAAATCAAATCACTTCCTTTCCAACAATTTTTAATTTTAGAGGCGCCAGTAGCAACCGTTCACAGTTCCAAATAAATTTATTAATCTTTTTGCAAGAACTATCGCGCCATGAATAAAAAACATTTCGAATCTCCCAAGGCTGTCCTACTAAAAAAGCGCTCTCCAGACTACTACCCTGCCCAGAGCAAATCGGCCAGCAAACAAGACGTCACCTACTCAACCGAGGCAAAGGTCGGTTTAACGATAAGCACATCTTCGGAAAATATCGATAAAAACCCTTACCTCCTCAGCAAAGAACAGAACCTATCCCATTCTACAACGCCATTTGGTGTTCCAACTAGCCGCTCTAACCCGAAACAAGGAGCTCTTGATGCAAAAGCTCAACCGCAATCAGAAGAGAATTCCGGAAAAACAGCTAACGGAATATCTCCGAATACCTTACGCCGCATTACTGCATCCAACTCAAGCTCGCCAACAAAAAGTGAGTCTTTTTAACGCTTTCAGTGTTTGAATACTATTTAGAAAACGAAGTGAAGGTGAAAAAGTTAACGAAACTGAGTATTCAAAACCCGAGCGAAATCTCGAAACAAGAAACGCAGTCCCCAAAAAAAGATACTAAAATACTTTCTCAAAACACTGGAGATGAACCGTTTTCGAGTTACGGAGCATATTTATCACGACTCTCACGCTTAGCAAACTCTTCATCATTGCTTCCAGAGATGGAACGCTCGAAATTTTCTGAAAGATCACATGGGTTGATCAGGACGTTCTGTGCTTGTACTAACCAAGGCTTGGTACGGAATTATAACGAGGATAGGGTGTCGATTATTTTAAATCTGACAAAAATCGGAGGGAAGCAGAATAAAAAAGATAGCTTCAAAGAATGTCATTTCTTTGGCGTTTATGATGGACACGGTGGCAATCGCTGTGCTGAGTTCTGTCGCAATAATTTGCATCAATATGTAATTGAACCTTTTCTGATTTTCATTCAATATTTTACTATTTGGCTCGTAGATTGTAAAAAGCAAGCATTTCCCATCGAATCCTCAAGAAGCCCTTCGCGAAGGCTTTGAGGAAGCAGACCGCGAGTTTCTAGAGATGGTTATGAAAGAATATCAGCAGACTGGGGTCGTCGACAGGTCAGGATCTTGTGCAATTGTGGCCTTGCTAATTGGTAACATTTTTTAAAAATTGGAGTCATGAACTATATTTTTCAATAAAGATAATATATTCTATATCGCAAATCTTGGAGATAGTCGAGCAGTGGCGAGTCTGAATCATGGAACGCAAGTGAACGCATTAACGAGAGATCTTAAGCCCTCGGATAAGCAAGAGCAACGACGAATTGAATTAGCAGGAGGCAAAGTCTATCAGTACACACACTTTTACTTTGAGCCGAGCAATATTAAACTTCATTATAGAAATTTCCCCATGAGCCCGAAAGGACAGAGATTGGATCTCGACCCAGCCACGAATCCTTTTGAAGTCGTTATTCCTTACAGGGTTCACCCAGGCAGACTTTCAGTACACAATTTAGCTTTTTCCCGTTGACTAAATAACTGCTATTAGGTATCCCGGGCAATCGGAGACGCTGAGGCAAAGATAGAAAAGTTTGGAGGGAATCCCAATGTCGTGATTTCGACTCCTGAAGTATTTAAATTACCAATATCTCCAGAGCAAGACTTCATTCTCATGGGAAGTATGAACCAACCGATTTTCGCATTATTTAGTTCACTCCTAGGTGATGGAATTTTCGAAAAGGCAACAAACGAAGAATTAATCTCAGTAGTGTGGAAACAAATGCAGCTTGATGCCAATGCTGACCAGGATCTTCATCAATTCGCTAAAGTCGCCACAGAAGGCGTTGTCAAAGAATCTTTACTCAAGAAATCCCTGGATAATGTGACCGCATTGCTCTTATTTTTACCTGGTTTTGAAGAAAAATTCAAGCAAGAATGCGAAACACGAAGAAGCCTTAATCGGCACAGCTCCAGAAATAAGCTGAAGCTCGATCAGTTCGAGCTACCAAGCAGTCTAAGCCCCGTAAAGATAAATACTCCAAACCGTGCTTCTGAAATCGCCTTTGGGTTCGATAAAAAAGCGATTGCTACTTCCGACGAAAAGACTTTTCGTGATGCAGGACAGCGCAACCCTCTGCGTTCATCACACACCGCCCTCCCCGTGTTGCACTCACCTAAAGCGGGGAACCAACCGAACACTATTGCGTCAGCAAAAAACAAACAGAAGGTCGCTCTGAATTCTTCCAAAGCCTGAGATGTTATTTTTTTGAATATTATTATTACACTATCAAATATTAAAATTTGCTTCTTGCATTTTTTCCTTGTATTCTTAATAAAGCCATACTTCGATTCATCGATGAGATCTGTATATTTATTGAGATCAGCTTAGCTTAAACGACTGGGATCGATAGAATATCCATCAAGCATAATACACTTGAATTTTCTGAGCCATTTTTTTTTACCTCAGCGCTCAATTATTAAAAAAGACAATTATTGGCTAGATTTCAAATAAATTTGCCTTGAAAGACCTTATTTAATAATTTGAAGAAAATCATTCAGAAATCTCAGTGCAATGTTGAGCTTCTTTAAAAAACCAACTTTTATGAAATCGTTATACAATACCACCGTCGCTGCCTACCATGACAACGTCATTGACTATTTTGAAAAGCCGAGAAACGTTGGAAGCTTGAATAAGAACGATAAAAATGTCGGAACAGGTAATATGAAATACCCCATTGTAATTCTCAACTTGAACATTTGCTACGTAATAGGGCTTGTTGGTGCTCCGGCATGTGGAGATGTGATGAAACTGCAAATAAAAGTCAAGGAGGACGGCAAGACCATTGAAGAGGCAGTTTTTAAGGTATATTTTTTTTTAATTTTTTTTTTCATTCGTGATGATGCCAATGATTTTAGACCTATGGATGTGGTTCTGCCATCGCTAGCAGCTCTTACGTGACAGAGCTAGTGAAAGGAATGACATTGGACGAGGCTGTTAATATCAAGAACACAGGTATTGTAGCAGAAATTCCAATTTTGACTATTTTCCTCAAAAGACATCGCTTCTTACCTGAAGCTTCCGCCTATCAAGCTCCATTGCAGTATGCTGGCTGAAGATGCTATCAAGAAGGCGATTGAAGACTATCGCAAGAAGAATGGAAATGCTGAATTTACTGTTGAGACATCAAAATCGACAAAGGAATCGGATGCAGGCTCTCAATAATAACAAGAACAAACAAATTATTTTCTTTGTGATAAGAGGGGTGGAAGCGTTATAAATTTAGCTGATTAAATTCAGAGGAATACAAACTACATTCATTATATTCATTCACTTTATATGAAGCCTTCATAAGTTTCTGTATGATTGCCGTTGAGGATTTCACGCTGGTTCCTCAGCGGAACGAAGAAAATTCTGTATACCTCAGATTCTAATATTTTAATGTTCTGAGAGAGGTAGAGAGTGAGAAAAGAGGATTGACCTATAAATTAGATTGCTCTCCACAAAGTGACTGGAGGCACTCTGCGCACTATCTTCGCTTATTTAAGGCTCAAATGTCCTTCTGTAGCTAGAACTAGACTAATTTAACCTATGGATGATGCTAACTTTGTGCTTTAGAAAGAGCGAATAAATGGAATTCTTCTAGTTGTGGAAATTCTACATATCCCATAGCCGATTTTCATTTACTTGCTATGAGCAATTCTGTTGCTAGATATCAATATTTTGGCAGTTTCAAAGCGCTCTCATCTATTTGCTTTCATCATTGTAGCCTTCTATTTGTCTATGTCGTGAAAAGAAGAGGTTTCTTGTCCATTTCTTTTTCTTACCAAAGGAAACCTAAAGAAATAACCTATAATTTTGTCAAAGATCTCCGACTCATTTCCACGTTCACTAATCACTCTGCTCTTGAAAATAGTAGTAGTTTATTGAGATTATTCGTTGATAAGTCATAGAATCTGAATCTCATGAAGTTTAAGTTACAAGGATGAATTTTTTTCTTATCCCATTATCCCTACCTCCGTAAGAAAATTGAGAAAATACCAAGGAAACTATGAAGAATGCCATCATTGAAAAGAAAATGATGGAGAGTTAGAAGAGCTCAGAAAAATCTCGAGACCATAAGTAATGATCAATTAATCCACTGATCAGCGCATTAAGTGCTCGAGAAAATAAGAAGATCCCCGTTATCTTCAAATTTGTCAACTGCATGTCTCCCTATAATACACAAAAGCCTCTGACAAAATTTAAAATAGTTTTCTCATATAATTTGGAGAAAGAGACAAACAGATTCTTCTTCCTTGACTCACATTCATTATTATTTCTCTAAATTTTAACCATAAATCCAAGATTTTGGCTTGAGGCTCTTTCAACGCGATCAGGAATTATAGAACGAAATCAACACAATTAATATTGTTAATTTTTTTTACAAATACGATAACAAACAATGATATCATTACTACACCTATTTAAGTCTTCGCTGTACTTAATAACCCAAATAAAAAAGAAATCCTTCGCACAGATAAAATGAAAGACATCCATATTGACCAACCTCTTCATACCTCAATTTCAAATCCGCATCTCGCTCAAGAGAAGATCCCTCTCAAACTTTACCAAAGTAACTTCGTGCACCCAAAGACTTACAATGCCAAAATCTGTTACTCAACCGCAGAATTTGAATCGTTCTTCCTCAGACTCAAAGAACTAATCGCCCCAGAAAACAGGGAAATGGGAGACAACGGGATGTGGTTCGCGGGCATGATATTGGCCCTCATTTTCGGAATTAACTTCTGGGTGTTTATCCTTTGGTCTTTGGCAATGGTCTCGATCATCAGAAGAACTCTTGCTGTCCGCAGACGCAGACAAGAGAAAATCATTAAGTATCTTGAGGAAGAGAATGCTAACTATTGGGACGGGAAGAGAAGCAAATGGTCTGTTGATAACCAGTTCAGATTCTTAATTTTCGAGTATGAGTTGGTCTCAAACAGCAATAACTCCATCATTTCAACTGAATTCAACTCGGTAGGAACTCCCGATGCTGGTGTCGTTCTTGATTTTTCTAGTAATTTGAAACCTAAGCAATATATTTGAGCCTCCTTGGTAAATAAAAACTAAGTACATAGCGTAGTGTCTCTCCATTTTATTGGGAGGGACTTTGCGTTTGTTTATTTTTTGAAGAAATTCTTATTGTATTGATTCATATTTAGGTGGAGCTTTCTCAACCAACTCTTATTAGACACGTTAGAAGAAAAGCAATAGAGTCCTTGATAATTTTGCTGATATACAATAAAAGATATACCCCTCGAAGTTGCTTATTTGCCTATTAACTCCCAAGTTATTTGCGTTGTTTAGCCTCAATATGAAAAATGATCCATATCAGTTTTTTTCACCTGGCTTTGCCTCGAGACAAGACAAATCAATCTTCTCTTTCATGCAAGTACTCATCTCTCAGAGCAAAACAAATTTATTACTTTAATGCTTAAATTTTACAAATTTCTTTTCAAGCGATTTGTAGCAAAGGGAAAAAATTTCGCGTAATTTAGCTTCGGTTCAAAATTTTGGGCTGGAAATCAGCTCTTGAAGAGAAAAGTTCAAGTACGCCAAATTTTCAAATTTAAATTTAAATGCCTAATTAAATCAACGAACTCAAGATAAGCAAATTAATAAAATATAATAGAAAAAGATAAAAATTCTCTGAACCTGAATCGAAACAGTCCTGCCCTTATGCAGCCAAATCAGACCCTCATCAGCTTGCCCAACTATGAAATCATCCGTGTCGTAGGTTCTGGCAGTTTTGGTAACGTATTCAAAATCAACCTTTCCTAAATTGGCACACAAAAAGGTTACGTTTTCGAAGCCTGGGACCCCACCAATAAAAGAAGAGTTGCCCTCAAGCGCGTTGAAAAAGTCGGCACTCAACTAAGCAGGGAGTACGAGATCCTTTTCGAGCTGAAAGATTGCGACAACGTGGTCCAAATTCTCGTAAATTGTGCTTTTGGCGGACATTTTTCCAAGCCTTATTAATTAAAAGGACTTCTTCTATTCCAAGACTGACAGCGGGAAACTTATTCAAAACATCGTGTTCGAGTACATGTCTGACAATCTCGAAAGCATGATTGGAAGCTATAAGAAACAGAAAAAGTATTTCTCAGAAAGACAGATCAAATTGTACATCTATCAAATCCTCAAGGGCCTTCAGTACTGCCATAGCAAGAGTAATCCCAATGACCTTCATGCCTGTGGTGCTTAACTGACTTCCGCATTAGACATTGCTCATAGAGACTTGAAGCCTGAGAATGTTTTAATTAATGAAGATGAGAAAATTAAAATATGCGACTTTGGAAGCTCGAAGGTCATTGACCCATTCGGCAAGAATACTCCTTATATTGTCTCGCGTTACTACCGTGCTCCGGAACTGATACTGTGCGTTTCGAAATATGACTGCTCTATTGATATTTGGGGTATGTTAGCTGATAAGTTCCCAATTTAAAGTTATTTTGTTAGCAACTGCGTGTATAATGGCAGAATTGGCCACAAGAGAGCCCATTTTCCAAGGAAAATCCGAGGGCGACCAACTTTTTGCGATTTTTAGAACTCTGGGGTCACCTACAGCTGAGCAGTTCCAGGAATATGCAAAAATGGTGCCTTTTGATGCGAAATTATTTAATGATTTTAAAACTTACGCTCGTCCGAACATCTCTTCAGAGTTCAGCAACAGCATCAAAGACATCGATAACTTCCTTGATCTCATGTATAAGATGTTCGAGTACATTCCCTCGAAGAGAATAACCGCAACCGAGGCGCTGAAACATCCTTTCTTCAAGGATGTAAGGGATAAGATGCTGATTGAATAAGGTGTCTTAGCGAATGAGAAAGCTGTTTACGAAATTTGGAGAGTTAAAATGTTCATTTTGAGATTTTGTATAAATCTCTGTTAGAGTCTCTGATTATAATTATTATTTCAACATTGTGAGTCAGTGAGTGTGTGCAGTTTGCAAAGAGTATAGATTTATATATATATGCATAAAGCTTTGATTATCACTTTAGAGTCAGTCAGTTCTAAAGTCTCTCTCTCCGAAACCGGTTTCCTGCGGGGAATTAATTTGAAGTAATGCTTGAGCCAATTTGGTTAAAAAAATTAATAGAAATATGCTTTTTAATTCCACGTATCACTTTAGTCGAAGTACACATTTTTTAAAAATGTCCCTAAAGAGGAAGTCTTCTGTTCGTGTTCTCATGGACTAAGGAGCGAGTTCCTGAGCAGGAATTCTTTGTTTTAAATTGAATGGAGTTATAGAAATGCTGTGTAAAGATTCTAGCAGGGTTTATCAATGCAAATCGGGTATATAAATCCAAATTGGGGTTTATTTAATAAAAGATTTATTGATCCCTGGGAAAAAGCACGACTAAATAAATGTTGAGTTCAAATCTTTCTGAGTTCTGCAGAGATGAAGAACGCAAAGCTCCTAATGGCTATAAGGTTGATTCAGATAGTGAAGATGATGAATATGAAGAGGAGGAGTCTTCCCAGATCAATGAGAATCCAAGCTTTAGCCGTTATGACTCGCAAAATACTCTGCCACAGCAAGCCATATTTTTGGCATATGTTGATGACTGCCTTGAAGAAATTGTTCAAGAGACAATCAAGAAGAAAGAAGAAACGCTGTTTATCATTCCTGATCTTGAAAATTTCAAATCACAGCTTATTAAGGACAGCAAAAAGGAGGTAACAGTAAACAAAAGCCAGTCTCAGCTTGTTCAAAAAAGGCAAGTTAGCAATCGTGCATACGAAAACATCCAATCTCAAATGAATGTGAGTAACTATAGCGCAGTGCTCAATACCCAGGCTCAGACGCAACAAATCCAACCAAACTTGAATCAGCCTAACACTCCGAGGCCAAGTCTGGATGTGTCGAGGCTGAGAGAAGGTAAGTTCGTCGACTTTACAGCAATTATCAACAATCCTGGAAAAAAGCCGGTACCTCGATCTAGACCAGATGGCACCTCGTATTCTACGAGAAACGTATATCTCGAAGATTGCAATGGAAAAACAATACTACTAAAGCTATGGGATGAGATGGCAACGAATTTCTCGTTCGAAATGGGTGCTTTTGTCAGCTTTACAAATATTGGGGTCAAAACCTTTAACTATCAAAATGAACTAGCGACCACTAAGAACACAAAGATGACCCTTATCAGGTGATATAAAGAAAAAGTAAAAACAATATTTCAGTAAGCGAGGGTATATTCACAGCATTTCACATAATAATTTCGTAAAATTCTAAAAAGCATTTATCAACAAATTTGTTAAGTCAGAGAAACATGAAACAACCAACCCATTAAAATCATTAAACACAACTTCGCTCCCTAACCTAATCCTTTAAGGACTTGTTTAAAACACGCATTGAATTAGTCCCTCATTGAAAATGCTTTTAGCATTCTTAACATATCTAAGAAACCCTGAAATAGTAGACTCTTTGCCACTGAGCCACTCCATTGAGCAGGCTTTTGAAGACTTAATTTGGACTCTACTCATTGTCTCGATCTTTTGTATGGAATTTGAAAGAATCGTTATTGCTAAGAGTAGCTTGACGCACGATATATGATCGCTCGATCATGTTAATATCAATGATCAGCTGAAAAGCCAACTGCAGCTTTCTGAATGGTTTCTACATCTCACTGCTGCATTTCTCTCTTTTAAACTCATCCAATAGAACCCTTCCCCTTCAGATTATGATCCCTTCGGTCTTATCTATTTCCTCTTTACCACAATTTTAAAACAAAGCCTGAAAATCTTCCGAGCAATTCAGGTAAATTTTACAGACAAATCTTGAGCTGGTTGCAAGTCTAAAAGTCTAATAAAAACTCAAATGATGGAAACGCCGCTTTTCACGGACGGCACAGATATCTACAATGTTCCTTTATTCACAAAGGACATTAGGAGCATGCTGCCTTCGATTTTGTCCGTCATTTCCACCTTTATTGTCGTAATTGTCTCGATTTATGGAAAATTTTGGAAAAAAACTCTTTCGACGATGATATTCTCGATTAATCTCGCAGACTTCATTTTCTTTTCCGCCAAGACCTTTGTCCTGCTCTACCAGCCAATTACCGACTATGGTTGCCAAATCCTCCAAGTAATTTGCACTTTTGGACTCATCTCTTCAGTGACATGGGGATGCATCTTCGGTCATGCTTTTTATATGGTGCTAAAATACAAAAATCTTCTCGTATTAAACAACTATTGGAGAGTATATCTCACAATTTCGATCATGGTCCCATTGATGGCCCTTTTTGGTGTTTTTTTCACAGATAACATCCGCTATGTGGATGGCGATTGTATCTATCAAGTTATTCCTGATAAACTCGATTATTTGCTGCTACTACGGCTCCACGGACCTATCGTCATATGCATCATTATGAATGTAGTATGGTACATCCTCGCTATTAGAATTCTAAGGGGCATTGTCTTTACAGGATCTCTTAAGGAGACTTTAACGCTCATGATCTATCCCGGAATCTTGATCGTATGTTTGGGACCTATCATCACTGTACATACATTGATTCAATTTGGAGTGCGTCCGGAAACGATTTTAGTCGAGTGGATGAGAGGTCTCGCATACTCAATGGGATTTTTTGATGCAATGATTTACGGAGAGGGCGTTAAAAGCACTTCTCGTAATCTTTGCAGGAAAAGGTGTCGATTCGGCCGACAAAGTATAAAGGGAAGCCGGACTACCACTAATGAGCTGGAAGAGACATTTTTAGCGAGCAAACCTCGAGTCGACTTTCATGAGAGTATTGGATCAGTGAATTCACTCACAAGGGTGAAATTAGGCGATCAAGATCTTGATAGTGGAGGCTCTATCAATTAGTAGGGTGATTCGCTGTGTTTTGTTTGGTTTTTTTGTTATTATAGAAGTTGGTTTCATTTTCTCAAATATGGTGTTGTTTCATTTTGTGTATTTTCTTTTTTCTTTTGAAAATATGCAGTGAGATAGGATCGCTTTTGCAAGTTTTGGACCGCTTTAGAGGTATAATTCTATAAATGTATGGGTTTTTCAGGTCTTCGGGATTTTGGTTGTAGGTGATCTTGAAGTTTATGGGATGAAAAAACAAATTTTTGTCAGAAAAGGAATCTGCTCTTAAATGAGCTCACCCTAAATTACTCGTTCCAGTTTTTCGCTTTGAAAACAACATTATGAGAGGCTCCATGATTGTAAATATTTGTCATATGTAATATATAACGATAAGGGACAACCTCCGATTGTTTTAAAGAAGAGATACCGACAGAACTCTAAGATATTTGAGCTATACCCATCATCAACTAAAGTCAAAAAATTATCAAGCAATACTCTCTTATTAACAAAAATTGGTTTCTGGGTAATCATTGCTATAAACTTATTAGATCTTTAGCAAAATTATCTATGGCAAGAAAACTGTTAAACTCAAAATAACATCGATGGAGTTAATCATTTATGAATTTTGTGACCTTCACTGGCCTTTTTCTCCAAGTACTGCTTCATAGCTTCTGATTTTGGTTCCGCAAGGCACGGAATTGTATCAGTCACTTGCACACCTAGTTTCTTCACCAAATCCACTTTCTGCGGGTTATTCGTCATTAATCGAATACTTTGAACCCCCAAAGACTTCAAAATGTCTCTCACAGCCTCAAATCGATAAGAAGGAGTACCTACATTCAAATTATTAACTCAACAATCAACTTTTTGCTATTCATTACTTGGACAGAGGCTACCGCTCTCTTGGTTCAGATATATAAGGATTCCACCATGTTTCGCAATGTACTCTTTCGCATGCGTGACCTGCAGCTGACAATCGCATCCCAATGACCCAAAGATTTCACTCGCAATACAGGCATCTTGCACTCTGACGACTACATCTTTCTTTTCCTTATCTAAGCAGCCGGTTGGATAAAGTGCAATGACGTCTCTAGTACTGCTACCGTTACGATCATGATACACTGAAAGAGTGTGATCTCCATGCTCTGTGGTTATAGTTTCTGTCAAATATAAACGGTATCTACTATTGTCAACGGAAGGGTCTGTAGGATAAAGAGGCAAGAAATCAAAACGATGAATATTAAGCTTGAGATCCCCTGAAACTGGAATTTGAGTTACGTCCTCTCCTTCCGTGTACAACACAATGGCTTCTTTGATCTGCTCGGGTTTCACTTGAGCTCTAAGCAGTAATTCATAGACAGCCCGTAACGTTTCTCCTGATGTAACGACATTATCCAAAATCACGATATCTTTTCCTTCGAGTTTTTTCGCTTCACGTTTGTCGAGATAAAGCGTTTTTTTATCGATGGAAGTAACCGCACAGTAATCAATGCTAAATGTTTCGACATCGGTAGGCTTTTTGCTTTTCGCAACAATGATTCCGTCTATCTTATAGTCAGATCGTAAGCGATGTGCGATTGCTATCGTGCTAGCCTCAGGAGTTACGAAATAAGGATTTTTGAAGCCGGCTTGAGCGATGCGCTCCGCGATTAACCGTGCTCCTTCAAGGACTAATCCATCAATATCATTGGTTTTGAAATATAGAAAGCGACCAGTGCCATCTGGAAGGTCGCTTAAGAAGATAGGCACAGTAAAGTTTCCAAGTTGCAAGTCGTGAGTCATATGAGCGTCACAATAGTTCGAGATGACTCTTTGATTATTAAAACGAGGAGTATTGGTGCAGAGATCACATTTCTTCTGGTAGAATTGAAGTAAAATTTCTGGAATTGGGACGACGCCTTCTCCTCCAAATTCTTTTCGCAGTTCCATGAGCATCTTTCCAAGGGTGTTTTTCCCAGTACCATTTCCGCAATCAGACCAGAAAGGATCGTGACCATTGGGTCCATTTTCGACAAGGTAGGCTCCTTTGGTCGCGAGTAACTTCTCCTTTAGTTCTTTATCTGCGAATTTATAGCATAATACCTCTCTCATCGTTTTTTCTCTGTCCCATTTGGGATCTCTTGGGCATTCCTTCATGAGTTTGCGAGCTAATTCGAAAGCGGTTCGGCCTGCTGCTTGCTGAAATTGTTCTTTTATCTTTGGATCTTGAAGAAAATCGAATTTGAGATATTGATATAAGCCCTCAGAACATTGAAATGTGCCGTAGTCACTGTGAACTGGATGCTGATGGAAGTTGCTTAAGAAATTATGCTCAGGATGCCTTGTTCTAGTGAAAAAAGCAACATATTCTGCGTCATTTGAGGTTGAATCAGCTTTTAAAGGTTCCATTCTATAAGATTTGTTTATGTTGATCAGAATGCGGTGGTAAAACTTTATTTTAATTAATTTGGTTGTTCATTGCGGTATATTGGGAAGTCGGTTGGGTCATTAAAGGAAATTTGCCTTATTTTCATCACTACTAAGCTCAATAATTAATAACTGTCTTTTATATGTTATGCTGTTCAGTAAAAAAGGAATGGAGCGAGCAAGCAAGCAAATTGAATTTCATTCGAATGTAAGGACATTCTGATTTCAAGGCTTTTACGATTTGGAGTTCGGTTGCTTCTATGAAGAATACTTCAAATTTCAGATTACAAAATTGTTGATGAGAAATAGTCTTCCAGGATTTTTTGGTTTTACTGTGATAAGAAACTTGATTGAAATGAAGAAAACGAGAATCGCATTCACGAAGCTGGCTAAACTAACTTAGAGATTATTGCCCTACATATGGTTAGAACAACGTTATTAATTATCGGCTAACTGATAACTGCTTTGATGTACGGACAGAATTAGCTTAATTATGTAGTTTTTCCTTTTTAACATTTTGAATTGCCTTCTTTAAGTCATGGCAGCAATAAATCGATTAAATAAGTATTTTCCATATATGTATGTTGGTTTGGGCGAAAAATTCACGGGATTCTCGAAATTCCATAGCTTCTTCCTTAATTTTAGGGTATAAGGTCAAAAGAATTAGTAAAGAAAGAAGAAGAATAAGAAATATTTTAACCAACTTTTTACAAGGCTTTATGCAGAGCACAAAAGTAATTTGATTTATTTCAAGGAAGCGAAACATCAAAATCTTTATATTCTTGCTAACATTATGGAAAATGAAATATTTCTAAAGCTCACGAATCTAAAATGCAAATATTTATCCCTTACAAATAAGAAGCAAGTGTTTATTCTGATCTCATGTCTTACATTCAATAAGAGAATTGAATAAGACACCATCCTAAATGCCTGAAGATATCAATCAATATTTATATTTTCGAGCGAAATATCAAGAATCAAGCGTTACCAACTTATTTTCGATTCTCCTAAATTTTGATCAGATTCCCTCAGTCCCTTTTAGAGCTTATTTTCGATTTCAAATGTAAAATTTGATCGAAATATAATTGTCTATTTTAATTTTCATTGGAACCATGGACCCGAAACTAAGCCAACTTTTCAAAGAACTTGGAGACATTTATGGTATTCTCGGCATCGAGGCAACCGACGATAAGAAAAAGATTGAAAAAGCCTACAGGAAAATGGCCAAGAAGCTTCATCCTGACTATAACAAAGCGGCTGACGCAAATGAAGCTTTTAACAAACTAAAGAAAGCCAGCGAGGTCCTTTTGAACCCAGAAACCAAGAAAGCATATGACAATCAGCTGAAAGGAATCCAAGAAACAGCAGAACGCTACAAAGAAATGAGGAAAGAACGCGCCCATTTCGCTGCTGACCTCCTGGCAAGAGAAAAACAAGAAGCGGAACGAAAAGAGCGGGAGAAAAAGGATCTCGAGGAGCATGAAAGACGAAAAAAAGAAAGAGTAACCTGAATTACCTTGAATTTTAGTCTAATCAGCATGGATTTTAATAGATTGAACGTATGAATAAAGAAAGAGAAGAAGAGGAAGAGCGTGAGAGAAAAGAGCTCGAGGAAGAAAGTATTTACTACTAATTTATCGCATTATTTACTGTGTAATTTATTAGAGAAGAGATTGGCGAAAAAAGCTGCTGAATTCACGACTATTCAGGTCAAATGGCCAAAGGATATCAAAATATCTTATAATGAAGACATGTTGAATATGATATTTTCAAAATATGGCGAAATCGCGAATGTTATCGTTTTGGAGGACAAACGCAAAGCATTTATTGAATTTAAATTCCGGATTTCAGCGGTAAGTATTCGATGTGATTTTCTTGTGCTTATGAGCTATAATAATAGGAAAAAGCTGCAGAGGAGAATAAGAAAAATCGAGCAGAGAAACTCATCAAAGAGGACTTGAAAGTCAAGCTGTTGCATAAAGATTCGAAAAAGGTGAAGAAGGAGGACGGCAGGAAGGATATGAACTTGAGCAGCGAGAATCTGAATCGGATAGCAGATGTTTTCAATAGTCATTCAGATGTTTTTCGGAGTACGTATATGGAGGAAATGAGGCGCAATGCTGAAAGGAAAAAATTGCTTGAAAAAATCGTGAGCTCGGAGGTGCTTGATACTTAAAATGGAATTTTCCTATGATTACATGTTTTCGTGGCATTTTCTTCCTGTTTCTAGAGCTGAGAAATGTTTTTGAGCGAATGAGTTGTTTTCTTTTATTTGTAAAAGGCTTTTGGGGATGAATTTGTAAATTACTGCGGTCCCGAGACTCGAATAAAAAAATTTGCTCTTAACACTCACCTGAGGAGTCAAAAAGAAAAGAATTGTATAGCCATTCCTCAGAGTAATGAGAAAATGAAAATAGTATGATGTTGATCATTCTTGTGATGAATTTGAGCAAGAGACGAAATTGCTCAAATTCAAGGGTTTCTACATCATCATGGAAGCATAAACAATTTAGATTTGAATTAATTAATAACTAAAGAAGCTAAGTGCTAATAAGAATTAGATACTGCAAAACTGCATACATATATACAAAGAGTCTTCATACTTTTCGTCCTTTAAATCTCTTACGGAATGAATGTGAATAATTTTGGGAGGTGAATATTTTTATACGTGCAGATATAGACTTAGTTGTGAATTTTTCATGTTTAAAACATGCTTTCTTTACTTTGGCATCCTCAGTTGCAAAGCCAACTCTGAACGGACAGTTTTATCGAGTTTTATTCTCATTACTTAAAATTTTATTCGTCAGCAGCAAACTTAAATAAAATTCTCAAGGATCAAGCCAAAAGCTCTAACTTTCAAATGAATCGCACCCGGATCCCAGTGCCTGAACGATCCGATGTTTCAAAGCTTTCAAAGTCTCCTGATGCTCTCAGAACGACGCAAGTCGCTCAATCCCGAGCAAGAGGAGCATCTCAAAATAAAAGCGATATTAAACACAAGACAATCAGAATCGAATACGATGATGGGCTACAAGTCACTTTGAAAATTGAGTTTGGAATCGCTATCCCCTCCGGCAAATATACAACGACTTGGTTACTTCAAGAAGGCAAGTCCCAACTAGAAAAATCCGCCAGGAGTCAGGGAGAAGAAATCGATATCAATTCTATTGCAGCTTTCCAAACTTCAGACCAAAATTTAGAAATTGATTATCGGCTTACTCTACCAAATAAAAGCCTTGATGTGCTTCCTGATAAAATTACGCTGGCTCCGTACATAGGGACAAAGCGATTAAACACAAATTTTGTCCTGAAAGATTTTGAGATTATCAAAGCAATAGGGAGAGGTGGTTTTTCGAAAGTTTACTTAGGTAATGCTGCAAATAACTAACTTTGGTGAATTTACTTATATAATGCTTGAAATAGCAAGAATCAAAGAGACGGGTGCGTTTTGTTGCTTGAAAAGCATGAAAAAGGATCTATCAGGTGTTTATCAAGAAGTAGATAAAGCATTCGAGCGCGAAACCGAGGCTTTGAGTGAGATCAAGCATCCCTTCATATTGAAGCTCATTGGGTCATTTCAATCGGTAAAACCCTCATGATATCATTTTTCAAACATCTTTTACAAAATAGGGGAGTTATTCATATTTGGCTCTTGAATTTGTCCCAGGCGGTGATCTTAAAACTCATTTAGATCGACTGAAGTTCTTATCTGAAAGTGACGCAAAGTTTTACTTTGCAGAGATCCTCCTCGCTTTTAATTATCTGCATGAGAATAACTATATCTACAGAGATATCAAGGTACAAATGACATAACAGGGGATATTTTCGAGTACTTATCGTTTGTATGGAGCATAGGCTGAAAATTTTTTGATTGATGCTGACGGTCACATCAAATTGGTCGATTTTGGCTGTACTAAGAAAATCGAAGGTCCTGATGCATTGAACTATTCATACTGTGGAACTTTAGAGTAAGCGCTACACTTTTGCATCTCTGAACTCGTAAAATCATGATTATAGTTACATGACTCCAGAAATGGCACAAAAGAAAGGCTATGACATCACTGTCGACTATTACGGGCTTGGTGCATTGCTGTATGAGATGGTAGTTGGAGCGCCTCCTTTTTCTAAGTACACTGAGGAGGAAGAATTAGTCCAAGCGATAGTGCATACAAAACCGCTTATCCCATCAAAACTTTCGAGCAATCTACGTGACCTGCTTTCGCGTCTCCTCGAGAAGGACCCTAAAAAGAGAATAGGTGCAAAGGATGGAATAAAAGAGATAATGAGCCATTCGTGGTTTACTGATGTGAATTTCGGTTTGATAATGGATAAAAAAGTCATTCCTCCGATTAAAATCGAGCTCAAAAGACTCTATTTTGGGCCTTTAGACGACTGTATTGATATTAGCTCTGAGGAGGCAGCCAATGAGTCTAGCGTCGACCTGGATAACATGCGTGATGACGATGATTCCCTGGAAGAGGATAAGCAAATAGATAATTTAACCGATACGATTCCTGATGGAAATACCCTGGCACTCTCGCAGCAACCACTGAGATCAAACAATCTCGGAGCACTCGAGAAAGAATTTCTAATGAACCAAAATGCTTTGCAAGATGCGAAGAAAGAGCTTTTCCGACATGCTACAAAAGATCCTTCCCTTTCCAAGATAGATCATCCTATTTTTCCACAAAAACAACCAGAAATCAGGGATTCCAAATCTAATTTGAAAATGAGCGACGAGAAAAATAAACCCAAGACAACAGAAAATCCACCGAACAAGAAATTTAGTTTTCTACAGAATTTTTCATTGAAGAAATTTTATAAGTGAAGTTATTTCCTAATGAATGGAGTTGTACCTATAGCTGTCGCTGGAGGGGGCGAAACTATTCATGTTACAAATGGTTGAAATTGATTACTCAATAATATTTGCTCTTTTACTTTCCATCACTAAAGAACGCAGCTTCTATTTCTTATATGTCTCCGTGACATGTAAATAAAGGACAGGACTAATTTTATTGCGTAAAATATTATTGGATTTTTATTTATCAGTTAAGCTATGGTCTCTCGATCAAACTCAGCAAAGAAAACACAAAAAGGGCAGACTAGTCCAACCGAAGACATCTCTGACAGCAAGGAACAGTGGATTTCACAAAAATTCATCGACTTAGAACCTCTAGCTAGATTTGGAACTACTGCGAAATGGTGTACAGCATCTCTGACATCCAATCCTAAAGAGACAGTTGCGTTGAAGATCAACACGGTGTTAAGTCCACAGGATTTCGAGATTACATTGCTTTTTTTGGAGCGTATGATCGGATATCGTCACCCTAACATCGTCACTGTCATTGAATTCGATGTCATGACACTTGAATCCGAGCGGCAGACATACCTAGTGGCATACGAGCTCGGGGCCGGATCGTTACAGTCAAACCTGCAGAAGAACATTAGATTCGATAAACTCGCTGCAGTGCGTTTCTTGGTTGATGCGCTGACGGGGTTAACATATGCAAAGGAGCACCACGGACTTTACCATGGAAATATAAAGCCGTCTAAATTCATTAAAATGTCCAACGGGAGTTTCAAGCTTACTGATTGGGGACCGTCAATAGCTTTAAAAGGCAGGATATTGAAGGATTGTAAGAGCATCAAGCGCACACAAGTACCTGATGAAGAGTTCTTACCTCCTGAATTAATTTTCAGAGGCAATAAGAAGTCCATGAGCTTAGAGGAATGCTATGCGGCAGATATATTCTCATTGGCCATCACAACGATGGCGGGCTTGGGATGCAAGGTGTCGAAATTAAAGGAAGCAAACACTGATTTGAAATGTTATGTGAAGGTACTCAATGAACTTCTTTTGGATATTGAGAAGGTTCATGGAATGGAATTCGCTAATCTCCTAAGGGACATGACCCACTTCGATATTTCAGTCCGGCTGATAACCTCTCAAGCCAGCTACCGCGCAAATCGGCTGCTGGCGCCACTAGTTGGTACACCAGTAAAACGACAGGTAGAGTCTCCGCGCAAATCGATGAGAGGAAAGAGCGCTGACCTTCAGGTCAACCGAAGCAGAGGAGGCATGGAACCAAATGACCCGTTTTTGGACAGCCTGCATCTGAGATATCAGCAGTTTCAAGAAGATCTTTACAAAAATTTAAGCGGAAAGGGTGGAAAATCTCACATAGATCCCTCCCATAAATACCCTTACTTATATAAATCCTCTTTTATTGAAGACCCACTCAATCAGAAAAATCATATCGAATTGCTTCATGAATCGAAATTGGAAGATCTGTCTGAAACATATGATCCGGTTCTCAACAGGAATAAAATCCCTCAAGAAACCAAAGAATGCAGAGCTTCATTCTATCATAACCTCGGACTGGCTTGTCAAAGAGCAGGCGATCTGAAAAAAGCTTTGAATTATTTGAATCAGAGCCTTAGCTATGCCGACTACGATTCCCCTTTGCTAATGGGCAGAATTCTCAATAACATCGGATATATACACCGGAAAGCCAAAGATTATGAGAAAGCAAGCAGCGTACTCCACCAGGCGCTCGAAGTTCGGTTGAATTACCTCGAAGACGATCATCCAGACATCGCAGACTCATATCACCACTTAGGATTACTTTATATCGAGATGGATAATAAGGAATTGGCCTTGAAATACCTAAGACAAGCTCATGATGTAATCACTAAAAATGACTTGAAGACCCGCTCTTCAGAGGAAAGGATCGTGTCTCTCTTGGAAGACCTCGGCGATCTATGCTTTTCTCTTGAGCAACCCAATGAAGCTTTGACCTACTATCAGACTAGTTTAGAAAAGCGGGTCAAGAGGTCTGGAGCCCATGGAGCTGAAGTCGCAGCGTTATGGATGAATATCGGGTTGGTTTATGAATCGCTAAAGCAGTATTCTAATGCCATAGACGCCTTTTTGAAAGCAAAGGAAATTCGAAAGTATACTTATCCATCCAATCACCCAGCGATCGCTCAAACGGCGTATAGTTTAGGGCTCAATTACAAATTAAAAGGGGAACTTGAGCTCAGCAAAGTATTTTTGCATAACGCGCTGCTGATATACGAACAGAATTTTTCCGAAGACCATCCAGCAGTAATAGCGACCAGGCAATTGTTAGATTAAGGCAAATAATTTAAGCATCTTGTAGCTAGATAACATACTTATACAAACAGGTCCTCTGTTCTTTGTTCAAACAAATATAATTACTGATTCTTACAAATTACAATTTTTCACAAAACGATCAAGATATACAAATACATCAAAAACTTCCTTCTAAAAAGCGCTTGAAATCTAAGTACTTAATCGGTTTTTCAATCTCTGTGACCGAGCCAGCAGCGACCACTTGAGAGAATTGGCTTCATTATCGGAAAGTCTGCCGTCGCTAAACATAAGCTCATTCCCATCCATTTCCAAGCAAAATGTATCAGAGGCTCTTAGAGTCAATTCATCTAAAGAAACGAATTTTCCACTATGAGGGTTATAGTTTAAATGAAGATGCAAGAATCCTTGGTCTTCGAAGTCCGTATTCCAATGCAAAGCTCGCCGATGGAAGCTTTTTTCATTATAGTCTTTCAAAATTGAAGAGATCTTTGCTCTGTAGCATTTGCGAATGTATAAATATATTGATATGTTGAGGAGAAGGAGCACGACGCCTATCACAGTGTAACTAATAAATTTCGTTGCCATTGGAAGGTTGTCGAATCCATAACTGAAAATAACAATCAAGCTGAAGATAAGAGCGCTCATTGAGACGAGGGAGATGAGAGCGGAGCTGTAGTTCTTCGTACCTTCTCGAATGTCGCCGATGAGCATAGCATATTCTACGACTCGAACTCTTTTGTTTGTTTTCTCAGGATCGAAGTAAGCGATTCGATTTTGTTGGTCGCAGGTGATCACTTTGAATTTGGGAAAGACAATGTAATAATTGCAGTCATCAGATCCTGGAAGGAATGAACTGTCAGGAGCTTTAGATTCTGTAGACACCATGAATATTTTGGTTATTTACACAAAATTTTATTTTCGGAATTGGATCCCAAGCTTACAAAAGAAAAATATTCATATTATCTTTGGTTTTCAACAAAATCATTGGAAATTTGTCTTCGAATATATGAAAATGTATATGTCCGTGAAATAATGAATGAAGAGCAGAGCAAGGTCGATCTCATCCGCAATTTTTTTCTTAATTCGAGTTCAGGCATATTTGGTCGGGCTACTATGCATCTTCAAGGAACAAGATAGTTTGGTGAAAATGAACGAAAAATTAAGATATCTTTATATTTTTTACAATCGAATGGATTTCTATTGATTTATTAGTCCAAGTTAGTTAGTTCCATGAGTTGTATTAGCATTCAATCACAAGCACAGCAATTTCATTGAAATCAGAAAAATTCAAAGTGTCATCTTTTTGCGATTACAAGGGCATCATAATTAGATTTCTCAAGTAATTTTCTCCCAATTAACAATTTGTCGGCGTCCATACAAGGCTACATGTAGTTTAAGGGATTTTGACTCAAATGTCTTCGTTCTGGTCTTCAGTTTGGTTGTTAAAATTTATCTCGAGAAAAATACCAAGGAATGATAATACTTCATTCTGCAGCCAAGTAGAACCTAGCATCCTATTCGAGTAGATCAATTTCTGCTCAAATCACACTTTATTAGCCGAATTTAGAAAATTCTTGAAAGCGTTATTGCTGTCGTGCAAGTCAATAAAAATGAACAAAGCTGGTGCCACTAGCTGATTAATTGACTTAATCGAAATAAAAATACGATTATATCATTTCAAATTCTTTGGAAGAAGAGATCCGAAAAACGCCTTCTCACCAGTATGCAGTCGTCCATGGAGTCTAATACAATCGATCTAGTGAGTTATCTCACATTTTTCGAGCTTCAGGACTATATTACCAAACGTCCGAGTCCTAATCTAGAGTCTCTTACCAAAGTTGTCAAACAACACACTACAAAGACCTTCTATCAGAACGTCGACCTCCAAACAAAAGCCGTCCGTGGGGACACCTTCTTAAAGGAAGATTTGGCGATTCCTTCAATACAGAAAACAATGATTGACGATAAAAGAGGTGGAATGTGCTTTGATCAAAACCTTTTATTAGAAGCCGCTTTAACCGCACTCGGATTCAACGTGAAACTGGCCGCAGCCTGTGTGTTACCATATAATCCCGAGCAATTACCAACACATTCAGTCCTCTTAGTCGAGATAGACTCAGAGCATTATTTGGTCGATTCAGGTTTTGGGTTCAATAATATACGAGCTCCACTGAAATTCGATTTCAAGGGAGATCAAGAGGTGACAGTTCTTGGACATGAGAGATATCAACTGATTGTGGAACCAACTTACTATAAGATCAATCATATTACCCTTGAAGGCAAAGATTTAGGGTACTCGTATTTTATGCGAGAAGGAGACTTTCCAAGGATAGCTACTAAAGATGAGGTGTTAGCGAACTATGAACGGGGGATGAACAATAAAAAAGAACTTGCGATTAGAGACTCGAAATTATATATTGGAGGGTATAAAGGTGAGGGACGCATTGGGCTTAGTTTTGATAAGAAATTGAAGTCCGGAAACATGCTCAGCCAAAAAGACTCCATCTCGGAAGTAATAAAAGCGGAGGAATATAAAGATTTTGAAGAATTTGTCGTCGCTGCGAAGAAATATTTCGGAATCGAGGTACCAGCCGAACTTCAAAAAGCATATGAATGCAAAGAATGATTTTAAGCATACAGATTTAATGAGTGTTAATGCAGTGGGTTGAAAAATGAGTACTGCTGACATTTCACATGAATAAATGTAGATGATGATAAAAATTTGCTTGGCGCTTTCGTGTTTATACTATTTCTAATTTGTTGTTTAGGAGAATTTGTCATTTGTTTCGTTAAGTGTCCTCTCTAATCAGCAAACGTCAAGTGAACCCGCTTCTCAGTGATCCAATAGATATTTTTCCTGAATAACTTACAACGAGCAATATTATTGTTGAGTTAAATATCTGTTAGTCGTAAGAGCCAAATACCAGGAGTGAAAAGCTTGAGATCGAGAAGGTTATTCCAGAAGAATGGAAGTTGAAGACAGAATGGGTACCCTTTAAATTTGTGGTCTTTAAATCGATGAGAACACTCTACTATTTACACGAAGACGACAATTCCCAAGTAACAAACAGAATAGCGAGATTAATACGCATAATTTGTTGAAGACACAACCAATATTATGCATAGAGTTATTTTTCGATTAAGCGAAGAAATGTATTTCCAATACGAATCTGTTTGGAACATTTGGTGTGATTTTTGATCTCATCAAGTGTATTTCAAATAGCGTTGGATTGAATCTGTCCTTTTTGTTTTTCTCCAAGGAGAGAACAATAGAGTAAGGAGCGAAAATTTGGATTTTTTAACATTGCAATTCTTCTTGAAATACAAAGAGCATTGGTTTTAATTTATAGGCTGACAACAGATACAAACCTTTACGCGATCCTTCTCAACCTAAAGCGAAGTTTTCCCACCAAATTCTCTTTGAAAAGTACACCGCCGATGCTTGTCTCGAATTTGCTTCGCGCTGTAGATTAAGTATCATACAGATAACGTAACTGAATTCCTTAACTTAAGTTCTTATGCATAAACTGTCTCTAAATAGATCCACTTTAAGCAACTCAGGTAGGCTATGGAAAATAGAGGAGCGTCAAATAGTCAAAATTCGTAACTATATAGTCCTTGCGCTAAGCTGAGCAGAAGAAGCTTTCATTTATTCAAAGCCATCAAAGTTTCACGACAATAGACTGGATTCTTACTTCAAATAGTATTCATAACGTTAGTCGATGATTTTCTGGTCCTTATATGTACCATCATTCATAACTAATTTGCTTTGAGCTCATCTCGACTAAACGTCGAAATCATACCAAACTTGATAAAATTTTTTTATTATGCTTTTGATTTAATTTTTCTATGAGAACTTCGTGATAACCAGTTCAAATTAATTTAATTCGGGAGCTAAGTACCCCTAAGGTTTTTGTCAAAAAAGTTCTATCAAGTTCTCTTGTTCTGAAAAAAGGAGACAGTGGAACGACATTACCTTGGAGGAAGCAGTATGATGTTTATAAGCAAACAACCTTTTTTTAGAAAAAAATGAACAATTTTTGAGATTTCTCATTCATTAAGGAAGCCAATGCAGAGAAAATGACCGCGGTGTACAAGAACTAACGTTTTCACCAAATAAATAGAATTTTCGAGAAAGGAACTGAACAATCAATTAATTTA
>ENA-UOTZ01000122-UOTZ01000122.1-compost-metagenome-genome-assembly--contig:-NODE-122-length-58582-cov-10.874267_pt1 | contig 58582 bp, 39 predicted proteins | sample MGYA00238144_ERZ746983 | MGnify/ENA primary metagenome ERZ746983 (study PRJEB28759, sample SAMN06268863) | compost metagenome | isolation source: single cell | place: USA: California, Emeryville, Joint...
TTGAAATTTTGAAGCGAAACTAGCTGTCCAACACGAATCATCATGAGAATTATGGCCCAGCGAGAGAGAGCGATATTTGGTGTGACGTCTGTGAAGGATGTCGAAAGTCTCCGAGCGATCCTTCCAAAAACATGGCAGTTGATCAATCCCAAATTTTTCATCTTTTATTTGATTTTCACTCGATTCGGGAATCAAATAATCAAAATTCTTAATTTTATATGTCCGATAATTACAGTCGTTCCTGATTGTTTATAATTTATGGAATGCAAATTAAAAACATTTGCGAACAATTCGAATTTTGCAGCAAATTTTTTCACCATGCTTTTTAAGCATCAAAATACTTCAAGTAGCTCCCCACATTGAAGAAGAAAACCAATCTTGTTGTGAAATGACATGACTAATTTGTATTGAATTCACGAGTTTTATAAATTTTTACATCGTCAGATGATCGAATTAGATTTCTTCATATGGAAAGTATTTCATTTTGTTCTATTCAAGGTTGGTTGAGCTTTAAGTAAGAGAACAGTCGCAATTATGGAGAAGAATCGCTTTCAGATGACCAACAGAGAAAATTGCTTTGAGAATTCCAATTCAAAACTGAACAATCAAAATCAACACTATTTTCAGCGCTTCAGAAGCTAGCAACCTGAAAAATTTTGATTAGGTATCTTATCTGATTTGACAATTATTTTGAGTTATAGGTGCTTGGTAAAATCTTTGTTATTTCTTCTTTAATTGGTTTAGAGTAATATCAGCCAGAATAAAAATTATACAAAAAAAAAGAGACTGTTTAATAGCATTTAGAAATATCACGCATCAGACCATTTATTTCATTGGAATTTTTCAATTTGATAATTATTCTTTTTATATGGGCATTTTATTGCCTTCTAACAGATTTCTTGACAATTAAAAAGAGCAACAAGGGCTTCAATTTAGCGTCATGAGGACGAGTTATATATATCCATTCCTGAAGAACGACTATAATTGATATTTAGAGCGTCGCTTCTAAGGGACCCAGAAAATTGGTCCTAAGCGTTCATGCGTTTTCCAACTAGTTTTCGGTGGTGTGTGTTCAGTTAGCGATCCCATTAATATTGGGCTCTTCTATGAATTCTGAAGTAAGAATCATTCGATGCTCTAGGTTTAGAAATTGGGAAACATTACATGGGAACTTCTAAGTTCGATCTAGTCAAGTGAGGGAGGTAATTGAATCACGACCTAGGAAGATTGAGTAAATGCAAAAAGGATTACAGCAGCATATTGTCTAATGCTATGTATAACCAAATTTATGAATGGAAATCTCTTATGTTCATGAAAATTCACCGCTAAGTTTAATATTGAGTATCTAAGAATGGAAAAATCTTTTGCTTGAACTGATTAAGCAAAAAACATCACAGCTAATGATCTATTTGTTAATGTTTACCCTTTCAAGTGCCTCTATTTCAAGACATATCATCAGATCTAAACCAAACATGATGTGTATGTCTTGCTTAACTGACTTCCTATGATTGACTACTTAAAATTTCCATTTTATGATTCATTTTCTATGATTTTACGAGATTAGATATTTGCTATAGACACCGTTAATGCAATGTATATAACATCAAACTCTTCTTTCATTGATGAAACTACTGGAAAGCGCCTGTGCAATCAGCGATCGTATTCGGAATCAAATCAACCAGTCCCTTAATATTATGATACGTCGCAATAACGTTCTCAGGAGCAAGAATAAGCTGGCCAACCATAGTCGCAAGAGCAACGATATCAGCAATGCATTGAGCCTTATTCATAAAGTTTGGAGGAATCATGAAAGGACTTCCAGTGCATTTTTCACTGATATCAGGCATGTACTCGAGAAGCGCCATGAGACTTTCGACTGATTTAGCAGCATTGCCTGTGACCGCAGCTTTCGCAAAGTTGAAGAGCGGAGGAATCGCATTCTTAAGCGCAACGCCACAAGGTATAATTCTCGTCGCCAGTTTGCCAATATTGATAATTGGTTGGATTAATTTAGGAATGTTAATGAAAGGAAGCTTCAGATTTTCGATCTCATTTTTAACGATTTTGAAGGCTTTTTCGGTTTGCTTGATCGCGACGATGATGCCTTCCTCGACAATGCTGAAGCCTTTGTGTACATGATCAACGCCAGTCTTAAGTCCATCGACAGTGGCATTAAATCCTTTTTTAATTCCATCAACAGTGACGTTAACACCTTTAGCAATTCCATCGACAGTGACGTTGACACCTTTGACGATACCATCGACGGTGACGTTGACGCCTTTAACGATTCCATCGACGGTGACATTGACTCCTTTCTTGATACCATCGACAGTTACGTCGAAGCCTTTCTTGATCCCTCCTAAGATGTCATCTAAAATGTCAAAGTTCTCAATCTCTTCCCCAGTCAAATCGTCAAGGTGGAGGTGGACGCCGATGTTATGCTGGTTGCCTTGGAGGGACATTTCTTCAATGTATCGGGAAACGAGACCTCGAACAACAAGATTTGCTGCTGGGTTTTTGGTGTTTAAGTGCAAGTGGAACTCGCTACCACCGAAAGAGGTGGCAGTAGCGATAGCGACGAGGAGGGCGAAGACAATGAGTGGTTTCATTTTTGGTGTTTCCAAGGAAGTGCTTTAAATATTTCTGATCACAGAGATTTAACTAAATAGCCGGAGCTATACAATAAATAAAAATCTTGAATCAATTATTAACGTTTAAATAAGGAAGGCTCTATACACATTTACTAATTGCTCTTTCTTTGGTGTTTACTCATTAATGAAATGCAAGAGAAAGCCGAATATTAACTGTAGTAGCTTATGTATATTGCGTTCAAATCGAGACATCCCGAATTCACTGAATAGTAAGAGAAAAATGGTTGTGAATAGTTCTAAATTATAAAGATGGAACTAGTCTGGACGAGCGAGATTTGTAAAGGTTAGAACTTTTAGTGTTGGATTGGATTAATATAGAATCTTAGATGTGAATATTTTCTTTTAATTAAACCACTTAATAATATTCATATGGAAATTCGTTTCCTTAATTGTTTTAGGCGAACGCACCTGTGCAACCAGCAATGATATTTGGAATGTTAGTAATCAACGAGGACAGGTTAAAGGGGTCCTCAATGTACTGTTCGGGAGCCTCACTGAACTTTTTAACGGTAATAGCCAAACTGTTGATATAAAGATCGCATATCTCATCCCAATAGCGGATAGGAGGGATTGTGAATGGTTTGTTGAGGCATTTTTCAGTGATCTTAGGCATGTGCTTGAGCGTTGAGATGATACTCTTGACAGCATCAGCAGTCTTCCTAGCTTCGACAGCTTTGGCGAATTTGAAGTAAGCAGATTCAATTTTCTTAAGAGCCTCTCCACAAGATCTGAGTTTACTTGAGAGCTTGTTGACGTTGATTTTTGGCTGGGTCAATGGAGAGATGTTGATCCTACCAAGATCAATGTTTTCAAGAAATTTCTTGACTTTTTTGAAGGCTTGGTCGACACACCAAATGGCGTAATCAATTCCATCATATTCGATATGGAATCCTGCTGGACGTCGTCTATTGTCAGGATTATCGACTTCTTTCTTGTTTCCTCCAAAGATATCTCCTAAACCGAAGGCCTCAAGCTCTTCATCAGTCATGCCATCAGCATAAAGATGTAAATTGATATCGTGTTGGTTAGTTTGGTGAGCAAGCTTGTCAATATATCTCGAAATGAGACTTCTGACAACCAAATTTGAGGTAGTGTTCTTCAAATTGGGATGCAAGTGGAACTCGCGGTCACCGAAGGAGGTGGATGCGGCCGCAATTGCAACAAGGAGGGCGAGGATAATGACTGTTCTCATTTCTTAAAATTTTTCACAGAAATGTTTTAAAAGAATTATATTATAACTTTGATAATACGAGTTTAATATAGTCGAAAGATGAGCCTGCACTTGAGTCATTTAATTATTATGCTAACGCAGTTTCCCAAAAAATTAAAAATCAGCAAGTTAATTGTCAAGTTTGGAATTGACTTTTCGCAGGATAAACTGTTAGTATCATCGTACTCGTGAATTCTTTCGATCCTATCATGCAGCACAACTTCCTGACTTTTCGCTGTGTTAAATGAATTAAGTACATCTAAGAAAATTTAATTAGAGCAACGATTGGAGTTCTATCTATCTCTCCTTATTATTGATTGTGGATTTTGCTGTGTTTGAGTCTAATGTCTTAGCACCTAGGTTCAAAATTCAGTTTGAAATTGAACGCAATAGTATTAATCATTTCTCATTAGATTGGATTGTTTTTTCAAGATTTTTCGAGATGGATTTTTCCTTTAATTAAGTCATATTAATTTGATCCTTATAGAAATTCATTTTCTTAATCATATTGATAATACTATCAATGAAACTTGCCGGTGCCTGTACAATAGGCAATAGTATTACGAATGAGACCGACAAACATGTGGCGGCAATTGAGGTCCTCAATAAACCGTCCCCACGATTATTTAGCAGTCCGACAACGCCAGCGAGAGCGCGGATAGAATTAGAGCATTCTTTCTTGCTCATACTGAGAGGAGGGATATAGAACGTATCTTTCTACACTCTTTAGAGATCTCTGGCATGTATTGAATCATTGAGATGAGATTTTTGACAGCATCAGCAGCGCGCCCACCGACGACAGCTGTGGCGAAGCTAGTGTAAACAGAACGAGCTTTCCAAGCCACCTCTCCACAGCGCACGATTTGACTTGGAAACCTGAGGAAGTCGATCGTATTCGGTTTCAACGAGACGCTGATCTCAGCTAATGCTCTCAAGCTCTTTCTTTACAGCATTGAAGGCTTTTTCGGTTTTCTTAATGGTGAAGTCAATTTCTCGCACAACACTGTTAAATTCTATGTCAACCTCTTGAGCTTCTTTCTTGGTGGAATCAATTCCCTTCTTAATTCCGCTGAAGCTATCTCCGAAATTGAAGGCTTCAATCTCATCATCAGTCATTTCATCAACGTAATCGAAAGAGGTGGAGGCGATGACAATTGCAACAAACAGAGCGAAGACGACGATCGATTTCATTTCTTGATATATTTTTCACAGACAGCTTAGAAAGAATTATATTAGCACCTTTAAAAATCAGGTTATATAGCCAGAGGCTTAGTTGGCTCTTGGGTCATTTATTCAAAAGGGCTCACGAGATTTTTCTGCAAATTAAAGTACTACCGGTATTTGCAAAGTTTGAAGTATAACCTTAGAATCATCATACACCTACCCCATTGATTCAACACATTTACATGTCAGGAAGGTAAGCTTCAAGTTTAACATCGAAAGAATTTAAATTTGTGTGAATTAGCTATAATCACAATTCAAGGAAATTTAATTAGAGCGACAAGAAGAGTTTTCTCTCTGCTCTTTGCGAATTTATTGTTTATGAATGCTGCTGTGCTTGCGTCTGATTGCCTTAGCTGCTTTGTTCAGAATTAGGCTTTCAATTGAAGTATCTCAATCTAAAATTTCAAAACGTATTGCTAACAAGTTCCATCCAGAAACAGTCAATGACTCCAAAAGATTGCGTAAATCGACTATGCTGCTGGAATAGATCTAAAATAGTATTAATAATTTCTCTACCGAGATTGGATTGGTTTCTTAAAGATTTTTTAGATATGGATAACTCCTTGTAAATTTTCCACGTTAACTCGATCCATATGGAAATACTTTTTCTTAATCAAATTCATAACCCTTACTTGAAAGCACCTGTGCAGTCAGCAATAGTCCTAGGAACAAGATCAACCAAGCTAGTAATGTTGTTAATGGTGGCAATGACTTGTTCAGGAGCAAGAATGAGCTGTCCAACAATAGCAGCGAGACCAACGATATCAGCAGCACATTGAACCTTGCTCATAATGTTAGGAGGGATATTGAATGGTTTTCCAACACACTTTTCAGTGATCTCAGGCATGTATTGGAGCATTGACATAAGGCTTTGGACAGCACTAGCAGCACTACCGGCAACTGCAGCCTTGGCAAAGCTGAAGAAGGCAGGAGCGGCTTTCTTAAGAGCCATTCCGCAAGGAATGAGCTTGACTGCGAGCTTGGCAATGTTGATGGTAATTTCAATCAACTTAGGAATATTAATCTTTGGAAGCTTAATGCTCTCAATCTCTCTCTTTACGGTATTGAAGGCTTTTTCGGTTTCCTTAATGGCGACACCAATTCCTTGTCCAACGATGCTGAATCCTTTGCCGACTTCTTTGGTTCCTTGCTGAACTCCCTTACCAATTACTTCAACTCCTTTCTGAACTCCCTTGCCAACTTCTTGGACTCCTTTCTGGACTCCTTTGCCAACAACTTCGACTCCTTTCTTGATTCCTCCGATGATATCTCCGAAACCGAAGAGTTCAAGTTCTTCCTCAGTCATGTCATCAACGTGAAGATGCAAACCGATATCGTTTTGGTTAGTTTGGTGAGCTACTTGGTCAATATATCTCGAGATGAGATTTCTTACAACGAAATTTGAAGCAGTGTTCTTCAAATTGAGATGCAAATGGAACTCGCGGTCACCGTAAGAGGTGGCGGTCGCAATCGAAACAAAGAGAGCGAAGACAACGATTGATTTCATTTCTTGATATTTGTCACAGAAATGTTTTAAAAGAATTATATCACAGACTTATAAATCGAATTAAATAGTCAGAGGCTTAGTTGGCTCTTGAGTCATTTATTGAAAGTACTAACGAAGTTTTTCTGAAAATTAAAGTACTACCGGTATTCTGAAAAGCTCTAAATTTAATTTAGAACAAGATAAATGTTTTTAGAGTTTTCGGAAACGTACTTCATTAATTTCGCAAATTTACCAGTCAAGAATGTATGTTATGATGACGTCGAAAGGATTCAAACATTCTTGAGTTTAATAACATTTTCAAGTGATTTAATCAAAGGCTTATTTTGGAATATGTATTCTTATCGATCGATGATGCTATCGTATTGTATGCTGTTCGGTCTAAACGACCTTCTTTCAGAAGGAAGATTTGAAATGAAATATCTATATTGAAAATTGTATGAAAATAGCTAACAGATTCCATGATACAGAAACACGTGATTAGCATCATTGATTATGGAATGAAAGAATCCCTAAGGTCTAAAAGGCTAAAGGCGTCATAAGCTTAAACGCTTTTCATTGAAATCGAATTGGGTTTTCAAATATTTTTTATTATGGATGTTTCTTTTCAATCATAGGTGTTTATTAGATGTACCTTACAACAAGATTTCCTCACTCATCAGTAAAATCGAACTCAAAGGCACCCGTGCAATCAGCAATGGTCTGAGGGACAAGATCAGCTAAAATGGCAACGGTATTCTTAGTAGCAAGCACCTCTTCAGGAGCAAGAATGAGCTCTCCAACAATAGCAGCGAGACCAACAATATCAGCAGCACACTGAATCTTGTTCATAGTACTCGGAGGGATACTGAATAGTTTTCCAACACACTTTTCAGAGATCTCAGGCATGTATTGGAGCATTGACAAGAGACTTTGAACAGCATCAGCACTGCTCCCAGCAACTGCAGCCTTGGCGAAATTGAAGAGAAAAGGGATAGCTTTCTTAAGAGCCACTCCACAAGAAATGAGCTCATCTGCTAGCTTGGCTATGTTTATGATTGGTTCGATCAACTTAGAGATGCTGATCTTTGGAAGCTTAATTTCGATCTCTCACTTCACATTATTGAATGCCTTTTCAGTTTGTTTGATGGCGATACCAATTCCTTACTGAATCCTTTTCCAATTTCCTGAACTTCTTTATTAATTCCTTTGCCCTTCAGCTTTTTTGTGATTCCGTTAATGATCTCTCCAAAACCAAAAGCATCAAGTTTATCATCAGTCATGTCGTCGACGAAATATGTAGATCGATATCGTGTTGGTTAGTTTGGTGAGCAACCTGGTCAATATATCTCGAAATGAGAGTCCTGACAGCACAATTTGAGGCTGTATTCTTCAAATTGAGGTGCAAGTGGAACTCGTGGTCACCGAAAGAGGTGACGGTCGTGATCGCAACAAAGAGAGCAAAGACAACCACTGTTTTCATTCTTAATAGTAAAATCGAATGACAATAGTTAGGCCTAGTCTGCTTGTGAGCTAAATATTTAAATTTCGGATAAAATAGATTGTAGTCGCTTCAAAAGCGTGCCTTCATTAATTGATCATATTTACGAAGCAAGACGATACTTCATGATCGCATAAACTTCGCAAAAGGCTTTGAATCACAGGTCCAGACAAAATAAACAAAGGAAATTAATCAAAGCAGCAAGAAGAGTTCTATCTATGCCTATTATGAATTAAGAAAGCATATGGATTGTGGTTGCTGCCTTTTTGCTTCTGTTCACCTTGAACGACCTTTTCAAAACCTTGTTCAAAAGTTAAGAAATCTCTGGATCTAATCGACTATCCTGCTGGATTGAATCTAACCCATTATATCTTAATCATTTTTCATGTAGATTGATTTAGTTATTCAAAGATTTTTAGATATGAATACTATTTCTTTCAATAACATCGGTTTATTCGATGCACATTACAAAGAAAAAACCTAACTTATGAAGAGATTTTTACTGGAAAGCACCTGTGCAGTCAGAAATGGTATTAGGAATGAGAGTTACCAAACTGGTAATACCGTTCACAGAAGCAATGACATTTTCAGGAGCAAGAATGAGCTGTCCAACAACAGCAGCGAGGCCAACGATATCAGCAGCGCATTGAACCTTGCTCATGATTTTAGAAGGGATATTGAATGGTTTTCCAACACACTTTTCAGTGATCTCAGGCATGTATTGGAGCATTGACATGAGACTCTGAACAGCAGGACCAGCACTACCAGCAGCTGCGGATTTAGCAAAGTTGAAGAAGGCAGGGGCGGCTTTCTTGATAGCCATTCCACAAGGAATGAGCTTAACTGCGAGCTTGGCAATGTTGATGGTGATTTCGATCAACTTAGGGATGTTGATCTTTGGAAGGATGATCGTCTCGATGTCTTTCTTCACGTGATTAAAGGCTTTTTCGGTTTCCTGAATGGCAACACCAATTGCTTGTCCAACGATGCTAAATCCTTTGCCAGCTTGCTTGACTCCTTGCTGAACTCCTTGAGCGACAGCGTTGGCTCCCGTCGTAACTCCCTTGGCGACAGCGTTGGCTCCCGTCGTAACTCCCTTGGCGACAGCGTTGGCTCCCGTCGTAGCTCCCTTGGCGACAGCGTTGGCTCCCGTTGTAACTCCCTTGGCGACAGCGTTGGCTCCCGTAGTAACTCCCTTGGCGACAGTTTGGATTCCTTTCTTGATTCCGCCAAAGATGTCACCAAAACCGAAGAGTTCAAGTTCTTCATCAGTCATGTCATCAACGTGAAGATGTAATTCGACATCATGTTGGTTAGTTTGGTGAGCGACTTTGTCAACGTATCTTGAAATGAGGGTTCTAACAACAGAATTTGAAGCAGTGTTCTTCAAATTGAGATGTAAGTGGAACTCGTGATCACCGGAAGTCGCGGCGGTGGCAATCGCAACAAAGAGAGCAAAGATAACAACTGATTTCATTTTTTGAGACTTTTCACCCGTACGTATCAAAAGAATTATAATTTCAACACTCAACAATTGAATTAAATAGTAAGAGGCTTGGCGCTTGAGTCAATAATTTAAAATTGGAGCTAATACCTTTCTATATTAAGTATCTCCTTTGATTCTACAAAATTTGAAATTCAATTATAGCATAGGTCAATCGAAAACGTACTTTCAATCAGTCCATGTAATCGTCCTTCCAAATCATTTAAACTCCTCGTGAGGAACCTTGGATCATCGTCCAACAGCAAAAAAAACCAAAAAAACAAAATGAGCAATTGGTAGAGTTCTATCTCTCTCTATTATGAATTGAGAACTACTTTTGATTGTGGATGCTCTCTTTTTGCCTGTTCGTTTTGGTCGCTCTTGTTCAGAACTAAGATGCAAACCGAAATATCTGCATCTAATGTTTTACAGGAAAAATTGCCAGCAAACTTTATCCTACGTAATTGACCATTAATTCAATCAGACAACAACTCTGCTGCTGGATGGATCTAAACTCATAATAATCTGAGGCATTTCACCGTTTAGTTTGGATTGATTTCTCAAAATTTATTTGATATGGGTTTTTCTTTTAATCAAACAGGTTTTATTCGATGCACGATACAACGAAAATATCGAACCTATGAAGAAATCTTACTTGAAAGCACCGGTGCAATCAGCAATAGTCTTAGGGACGAGATCAATCAAACTGATAATACTATTCACAGTAGCAATGACCTGTTCAGGAGCAAGAATGAGCTGTCCAACAATAGCAGCAAGACCAACGATATCAGCAGCACATTGAATTTTGTTCATAATGTTAGGAGGGATATTGAATGCTCTTCCAATGCACTTTTCAGAGATCTCAGGCATGTATTGGAGCATTGACATGAGACTTTGAACAGCACCCGCAGCACTACCGGCAACTGCAGCCTTGGCAAAGCTGAAGAAGGCAGGAGCGGCTTTCTTAAGAGCCATTCCGCAAGGAATGAGCTTGACTGCGAGCTTGGCAATGTTGATGGTAATTTCAATCAACTTAGGGATGTTAATCTTTGGAAGGATGATCGTCTCGATATCCCTCTTTACGTTATTAAAGGCTTTTTCAGTTTCCTTAATGGCGATATTGATTCCTTGTGTGATGATATTGAATCCTTTGCCGACGTTTTGAACTCCTTGCTGAACTCCGTTTCCGATGTTTTGGACTCCTTGCTGAATTCCCTTGCCAACTTCTTGGACTCCTTGCTGGATTCCTTTGCCAACTTCTTGGACTCCTTTCTGAATATTTTTACCAACCTCTTCGAATCCTTTCTTGATTCCGCCAAAGATGTCACCAAAACCGAAAAGTTCAAGTTCTTCATCAGTCATGTCATCAACATGGAGATGTAATTCGACATCGTGTTGGTTAGTTTGGTGAGCAACTTGGTCAATATATCTCGAAATGAGGCTTCTGACAACGAAATTTGAGGCAGTGTTCTTCAAATTGAGATGCAAATGGAACTCGCGGTCACCATAAGAGGTGGCGGTCGCAATCGCAACGAAGAGAGCGAATATAACGATAGATTTCATTTCGTGATCCTTTTCAGAAACGTTAAAGAAGAATTATGATCACGACCTTTTTTTATCGAATTAAATAGGCAGAGGCTTTCGAGTGGCTCTTGAGCCAAATATTTAAAGTTCGAATCAAAACTTTTCTGCATTTAAGCATCTCTTTTTATTTTGCCAACTTCCAAATTAAATTGAATATAGCTAAGGATCATCGGAAATGTGCCTTCTTTTATTTAGCCCACGTAATAGTACACCAAAAGCTTCTGAACTTCTTTTCAGGTCCCTTGAATCACCGTCTGACAAAAAAAAAATTAAGACCAATCTATGGCTTTCTATTTCTGCCTAGTATTAATCTACTAATTCCATAACAATTTGCTAACATGTTTCATTACTGAAACAACTATTAATACTAATAGACAACAGCTATGCTTCTATTTCTATACTCATAATAATCTGAAACGTTCCACCTTTAGATTAGATTGATTTCTCACAACATTTTTTTCGATAAGGAGATTTTGTATAAGCCACGTTAATTCGATCAGATTTATGATGAAATTTTCTAAAATCATGCAGAAATCTTACTTGAAAGCACCCGTGCAATCAGAAATGGTTCTTGGGATAAGATCAACCAAACTGACAATGCTATTCACAGTAGCAATCACATGTTCAGGAGCAAGAATGAGTTGTCCAACAATAGCTGCGAGACCAACAATATCAGCAGCACATTGAACTTTGCTCATAATGTTAGGAGGGATCTTGAATGCTCTTCCAACGCACTTTTCAGTGATCTCAGGCATGTATTGGAGCATTGACATGAGACTTTGAACAGCACCTGCAGCACTTCCAGCAACTGCAGCCTTGGCAAAGCTGAAGAAGGCAGGAGCGGCTTTCTTAAGAGCCATTCCACAAGGAATAAGCTTGACTACAAGCTTGGCAATGTTGATGATCGGCTGGATCAATTTAGGGATGTTGATCTTAGGAAGAATGATCTTTTCGATATCTCTTTTCACATTATTGAATGCCTTTTCAGTTTGTTTGATGGCGATATTAATTCCTTGTCCAACGATATTGAATCCTTTTCCGATCTCTTGAACTCCTTTATTAATCCCTTTGCCGACTTCTTTGACTCCTTTCTGGACTCCTTTGCCAACGACTTCGGCTCCTTTCTTGATTCCCTTAATGATATCTCCGAAACCGAAGGCTTCAAGTTCTTCATCAGTCATGTCATCAACGTGTAGGTGTAATTCGACATCGTGTTGGTTAGTTTGGTGAGCAACTTGGTCAATATATCTCGAAATGAGGTTTCTAACAGCAGAATTTGAATCAGTGTTCTTCAAATTGAGATGCAAATGGAACTCGCGGTCACCGAAAGGGGTGGCGGTAGCAATTGCAACGAAGAGAGCAAAGACAACGATGAATTTCATTTCTTGATAACTTTTCACAGAAATGTTTAAAACAAATTATATCACAACCTTATAAATCGAATTAAATAGTTAGAAGCTTAGCTTGCTCTTGAGTCATTTATTTAATTACGTATCAACTTTCATAGTTAAAGACGCCTTCCTTTTATCGCCAAAATTATAGTCGATCTTTGATGGAAAGAGGCTTATTCCGGTGGTTTGCAGCTTGCGAAGATCAATTTCAAATCAGAAATCTTCTATTCATGTATTTTATTATCGAATGTCCAGTGTTAAACCGGAAGTCATCTGTCCTTGCGACTAAATAGATCATATGCAACTACAAAATTTAATTGCCCTGTTCACATGAATAAAAGAGCCTTGATCCTAGATAGCATACGATATCTCCTCGGTCAGTTTAATTCACAATGCCAACGTTATAGAAAGCCAGAAATTATGTTTTTCATTTCTCATATCAAGAAACTTTTGATTTAAATTCTTCAGTATTAGTCAAAGAATCAGTCCTCTTTTCATACACTAGAAGCATAGAAAGCAAATATTACAATGAAGAACTTTTGGTAGCTTTACACAAAAAATTTGATTAACGAAAAATTATTCACAATTTTGTCAGAAACCACTTTTATATAATGCAGTATTGCTTGAACAATTCTGATAACTTGCTGATAAAAACCGGCTTGCTCAAAAACCCATCCATTCCACTTTCTTCGCATTTCAATATCTCATTCTCCTTGCAAAAGCTCGTGCACGCGATAATCGGAATTTCGGTTATCTCACCATCCCTCATCTTTTCCTTCAAAATCCTAGTCGCTTTATACCCATCCATCACAGGCATATTGCAATCCATCATAATAAGCGAGAAATTATTACAAATCAAGCAATTCATTCTCGCTTTCTCAGCTGCTTCCACAGCCTGTATCGCCAACTCACCATTATAAGCTGTCTGATACCTCACTCCCAATGCCTCAATCATTTTACCCAGCGCAATTTGGTTATAGTCATTATCATCGACAATAAGCACTTGTGGACACCTGCAATCTGTTGTCTCGATATCTGGGACCGGTTCCGTCTTTTGTGTAAGTTGCGGTCCAAAAGTAAACTTTGGTAGTTCTTCAACCCTTCCTTCAGGCGGGATTGAAGTTATGCTCTTAAAAGTGAGTTTCTTTGTTACATGTCGCGATAAATGCTTAGATGTTTGGTGTTTTTCGAGCCCAGCGACGTTAAAAATCGTTTTTCTCGTTCCGTAGTACACAGCTCTTTGTGGGTTGAGAATGGAGTGTTGGCCTCCTGAAGGCTTTTTCGTTTGTACAGCAAACGAGATCTTTGTGCCTTGATCCTGAGCGGACACGACCTTCAGTCCTTTAGAGTCTTCCGGGCCTAATCGCTTGGCTAGCAGCTGGCTAATGGTTAATCCGAGTCCAACTCCAACTGAGTTTTCGCTGAGTTTCGTGCTATTATTCCCAAGATTTCGCAGCATCTCCACCAAAGCCTTTCGCTCAGTAGGATTCAGCCCCACCCCTGTGTCAGAGACTGAATAGATCGTGCGGTCCCAGTGCTCAGGGTCCTGATCTATGGATATTGTGATTTTTCCAGTTGAAGTAAATTTGATGGAATTCATAACCAAATTCAGCAAAATCTGATTGATTCTATTCGCATCAGAGCAGATCTGATTCAGAGACTCGTCAATCTCGAGGGAGAAAGCCAGTTTTTTGAGAGAGGTCTGATGCTCGATGATCGGAATGATCTCTTTAATGGCCTCGTGGACCGAAAAGCGAGTTATATCAAAGTCAAAATGACCCGCGTTCAGCATCGAAAAGTCAATCAAATCGTTGATTACATAGTAAAGCAGAAACGCCGAATTACGCGCTGGCAAAATGATATCATGATATACCATACTATTGCTCTCCTTCAGCGATTCAGCTCCTTGCAATAAACCAATCGTTCCGTTGAGAGGCGTACGAAGCTCATGAGAAACTGACGCTAGCAGCAGAGACTTGAACTCTTCGTTCTTTGTAACCAAACATTGAAGTTCCGTCCTCAAGTTCTCTTGGATAAATAGCACAATGCCTGGAGCTCCAGAGTCAAGTTCCACTTTCTGGATATGTAAATCCAGAGGAAAAGGAAACTCTAATGCTTTTCGAGAGGTTTCCTCAGAAACCACCTGCAGTGGCCGGGTGGGCGAGACTTTTATTTCATCATTAAAGATTTTCTCAAGAAAAGTCCTTAAAATGAAAGCTGAGTCTCTTGGATCGAGCCCTTCTTGATATGAATGAGATTTCTTTGTGCTGGGCAAGTGATGCGTATGGGTTGTATATCGCTTCTTTCTCTCGTAGGTTACGGGTATGGCTTCTGTTTCAAATGAACCTGTGACGACTTGTTGTGTTTTGAGAAATTTTGACATAGAAAATTGACCTAATGCATAGTTACAATCAGCGAAATAGATAAAAAAGAAATCACTTTTTAGAGTTTTTTTGGGAGGTTTGGTTAACAGGAAATTCTTGGAGGCACTGCGATCGGTACTGCTATCCTCTGGCTGCCTGTTTGATGACTCATGCGACATTGTAGTAGGAGGTTTATCGCCCAGCAAATCGTCGAAATGTGCCGGAAGCGAGTGCTTTGAACTATAGTGATTGTGGGAGTACAATTTGTTAACTCTGAGCGATGAGAGCGTTTTTTGGAAATTCAAACCGTAATCCAAATCAAATTTCCGCGATTTGAAGACCGGCATGAGCGTGCTGTCAAGCACAACGACTGCGTTAGGACTCATCGAAATCAATTCCAAGCCTCTTGAGGCTTTTTGTATCATGGGCTCTGACTTTAATACGGAATTCGGTCGAAAAATCGGCCATAAGACCCCAAATGAGCCAACTACAATAACTGCGGACAGAAGCTGATCCCATGCAAATTCATTGATTAATATACGACAGCTCAAGTAAACAATTTCCAAAATCATGCATGAGATTGTTAAATTGTTCTCTTCTAAGATCAGAAACTGTAACGCCAGCAACAGAAACAAACTGAGAAGCAAATGGAGATCAACTCGCGTTCCAATGCCGGGCCAGGTAAGCTGGACTAATCTGATTTCTGTAAACGCGACTAGATTTGATAATCCAATAGAAAGCTTGATTATTCGCTCGTAGTTAAGGGTGCACCTGTGCTTCCTTCGATGGCTGACTGCCAGCCCAAGGTATACTAAAATGAATAGAACGTTGATCCCTAGACTAATTCCGAGGATAATTTTCGGTTGAAATGTATCTATGGTTTCAGAACTGAAATAGGAAAGCAATGTATTGGCAATTTGAAGTAGATTTAGTAGGATAAAGGTCCATTTGGCATCGGGTTTCTTCTGCGATGGCTTTTTGGGGAGTTTTGACATGGTATTCCTCCGTTCGGAGAGCTGAACGCCGGTGCTTTCTTCAATATTCATAATGCGATAATTAAATTCCTCTTTTATAAAGCTAATTCGCTCACTTTAATCGCACTTTAAGTCTTGATTGATTGTGAGGAATTATCGAATGTTTCAAAAGAAATTTTTTTAAGCCTACGTTTACTTGAAAAACCCCAAAAATTTTCCTTTCCATTATAAACCAAATAGGTTGTCCCATGAATGTCCATAGAAGCTTATCGAACTATTATTATTGTAGATTTCGAGAGCATTATAAGGATAACATTTTTAAGAAAATCTCAGATAACTCTGCTGAGATTTGCTCTCTCGACAGCGAGAAAAGAGATTGATTTTGTTAAGACGTAGGAATTGAGAGACTCGAGTGTTTTGAGAAAATTTTCTATGATATCAAGGGTATGAAATTCACATTCTGAGTCGAATCTAACGTTAAATTAAATAATTTCAAAATCAAAATGGAAAACTTAGAAAAAACAGCTGAGGTCACATTTCACGGAGTAAACACCCTCGTCGTTCAAAACCCCTCATTTTGCTTTACTTTTCACAGCAAGACTACATCATCAAGATCGTGAGCCGCGATGACACGCTCCACATTGAAATAGAGCAAAAAGACACCGGTCATCGATGGAAGAACGCCTTTACGGCCAGCTATCTCGAAGAGATAACCCAAAAAACTGGAAATTTCAAAAAATATCCTGTCTTTGTGAAGATGTTGGCATCCGCACTGAACCGGAACGCTGACTCGGTCTTCCTTGACATTCTCACGTACGCTTACTCTATCTCCAATTTGAATTGAAATTTAAATTTTTAGAGCCCAGGACCTGGAAATGCTCAAGGCTCGGAAGCAGAAAGGGAACCTCAATGTTAGCCAGACGTTCGATAAGACTCGCGTGGGCAACAAGCGATATATGATATTAACTTATGTTGTTGAGTTCGATAAGGTCCATTACCCGCTGCCTCTCAATTTCGAAGTACGTTGGCTATCCCCGGCTCATTTAAAGCGTTTTTTCATAGGAAAATCCTGATGTTGATAGCCTCAAAGCAACGATAAAAAGAATGAGAATGGAGATTGAAGACCTGAAACTCCGCTCTAGTACTAACAAGATGGAGGGTACACTGAGAGACGGCAGTCCGTCGGGGAAATTTGGTATTGACTCTGCTGAATTCCAGCGGATTAAAGTGGAAAATGACTTGCTGAAGGATAAATGCAGGAGACTTGAAGAAGCAGCGAATGTAATGAGAAATTGTTTGCTTGTAGCTAATCTTGAATTGTGTCATTTTTCGTTAGTCGAATTTGAGAAAATCCGCAGCACCTGGCGAATTAGATCATTTGGTTAAATCAAAAATTGAGGCTGAGAGTGAGTTGGAGAAAGTCAAAAAGGACTACGTCAGAGATGTGAGAACGCTGACGATTAAGCTGGAAGAAACGGCCAGTGAGCTTGAGGAATGCAGAAATGAGATCATTAGACTCAAGGCAAATTCTATCGAAAACAAAGAAAACGTGAGTGATTTTCGCATATTGTTGTGCTTACGCTACTGGGACTTAGATCTCAGCGAATAAACGAGCAAACCAGAGAAATGAAGATCAAGAAGCCGAGCTTTTGGCTGTTAAGAAGCAGAATGCGCGAAATCAGCATACTATTGAGCAATTAACTCAGGTAATGATATTATTGCAACGAAAAACTTACGCGAGATCAGGAGATCACTTCGTTGAAAACCCAAGACCAGAAGCAAAAAAATCGCATCAGGCAGCTCGAGCAAGAACTCGAATCTGCGTTAAAACGCGCTACTTTTTCGCGAGGAGTAAACGTTGATAGGCACAACTCGCCCTATGTAAACCGCTCAAGAGATGCATCACCTTCGAATGGTAAGAGCCACTATTCTCGAATAGTGCATTGAAAAATTTCTGTAGCTTCCTCTAAAAGGTCCAGCTCGATGCCTTCACCTGGCCTAAAGCCTGGAGACCGAAAACGTACCACCCCAAGGAATGCTGGAGGACCACCTAGCAGAGGCTCTGATTCAGTAAAATACCTTTTTTGTACCAGCAAATGAAATTGATTTGTATCTAAAGTCCACTAAACCAACAAGAAAGAAAATAGGATTCTCTCCTCTAAGAAGCAGCGGGTACGGGCCCAACGATTCGAGGGAATACAGCTCGAATAAGCGAGACACGAACACCACATTTGGCTACAGAAAACCTTCACCAAAAGCGAGAAACTTCTCCCCAGCTAACCGTTCTCCGGCAATGAAGTCAAGCGGTGGGAAAGGCCTCACTAAATCCTCATTAAATAGTAAAATCCCTTCATTCAAAACAAAATTTGACTTGGCTATCTAGCCAAAGACACTTCAAACAAGAAGCTTTCTTCTAAAACTCTTGGCCAGAAACGAACAACCTACGTGACGGATTCTGAAGACGAGCTCACTTCTTCGAAATTGAGAGAGTCGAATCCTTCCAAACAATCTTTCGGAAGCAAAAACAGTAACCAGAGATCCAAAGAGAACCTCAATCCGCTAAAAGAGAGTAAAGTTCAGCTAAATTCGACTCCAAAGACAGGTATATAGCTTCCCTTTGGCTTGTTAGGCTGATTGTCGTTTATAGATAAGTACAAAGAAAGCAAATTGTTTGGAGCGCCTGGGAATAATCAGACTCCTGTTAATAACGAATTAGATAGCTCCGTTGATGTGAGAGATATCGACGAGAGACTTAGTAAACTCCAAGACTTGCTCAAGTTGGCTAAAGCTTAATTATTTCGCTATTTTATTATGATTTATGATTTCGCTAATGTATTCTAACACCTTCAACACAGTTTATCTGTATGGAAATTCATGAAATGCTCATATTAAACTATTACACAATAAAAAAAGAGAGCTTTCTTTCCAAATCGTTTATCCTACATTCTTTTGGTTACTAGAGCCTGACGATCTGAAAACTCTCTCCTCTTCGAAATATCTCCTGCTAACTGTCATATATTATTTGCGAGGGCTGTCTATTTCTTTCCTTTCTTTTGCCTCCACCTCAATGATTTTGATACTGCTTACTTATCCACTTTAAGAAAAAGAACGAAAGGAAAACATAAGAGACTGTCGGGAGCGGCTGTGTTCAATATACAGCTTCAGTTTTTTGGAAAATTGCCTTGACTTCCTTACTCCTGAAATAGAAATTAACTCTCACGTTCCTTTGCATTCTCGTGCGTATCTCAATGGAAGACTTTTCCTTGGTCCTCATTCACTAAACTAAAGAATTATTTCGAGAATAGCCCTATTTATACATTAGATAAGATTCTAAATTTTTCCTGCTTTCATTGACTGGGAATTGGTCGAAGAGCGTGCATACACAGAAAATTTACAACAATAGATAAACTTTCACTATATATGGATCCGGATTGATAAAGAAATGAAGCAATGAAAATACAAATGCAGCCCCATCCAACTCCTACTTTTAATTTTAGCTACCTCAATGGATAAATAATAATTATTAGCAGCCTCCCACGACTACAAATCAATTTAAACTTCTCTCCTCTCCATCATTTCTCTGTATTGAGGAGTGGCTGTCCTTTGCCCTGACTGTCTTCCAAGGATTGCCAACGCGATTCCAGTGATACACGCTCCACAGCAAACGACTATCGGAGTCAAAAACATAACCCAGAGCAGAACAATGAGCGGCTGTCCTTGACATTGCTTGCGGTTCATTATCCCAAAGACCGCCCAGATCCACGTAACAACTGAAATCACATAAAATCCATTCCATACGTATCTTACAGGGTGAGGCATGGTGTATTCCTCTCGTCTTCGTAAATAAATTGCCAATGCGATATTACCTAGAGCCCAAATCAAGAAAAAACTGTTTGTCCATTCCATAAAAGTCCCGAGATTCGATACAACTCCAGCGCATTGTGTACGATCCGTGCCTTTCGAAGCTACAACAACAATCACAAGCCAAATGACTCGCCAAACGCTGTAGAGCGCGCGGAATTTTGCGTTAGTAGAAGTTGCCAACGGGTCGTTATCTTGCATGGAATTTATTTAAAGGAGAGTCTTCTTGATAATTTATCTATTTAGATAAATCTATAGAATCCGGATATTTTGATATCATTCAGATATAATTATAAAGAAAGAGACCTATGAGAGGCTTTAGCAGCCTTAATATAATTCTTCTATTGTCTTCTTTTACTGAGCCTAGGCGAATAGAGTGAGTCGTCACTAAAGAAGGATCATTTTAATTGTTTTCATATTGAATATTCATTTTTTTCTTTGTCTCATAAATGCATAATATAGAGCAAATTAATGGAAATACTGAGGAAACGATGATGCATTACCACTCACACATTTTGCCCACAGTGTATTTGATAACCTCTCTATTTTGACAAGTGCAAGGATCGACGTTCACATAAGCTTTAGATCCATCAGCATAGGTGACACAAGCGAATTTATCAGGGACTCCTCTGCAAGCGTAGCCCGTATCACGATCGGATTCCTGGCATATGACTTCTTCTGTTGGTAGTTTGTTAAGAGTGCGCGCAGGGCAGTCCTTCAATGGGAAGACGGCAAGGACGTTAGAATTCAAACAGGCGACGCTTTTCGATAATGGGCTGGATCTCTTACTGCACTCGCCAGTTCTCATGCAAACACAAGCCTGGCCTCTAACCAATGAGGGAACGATTCTTCTAACAGTGTCGTTAGCAGGACAGAGATATGGATGCTGCTTAGGGCAGGGTTGGTCGTGGATAACTGCGAAGACGTCCTCGCTGAAGCAGTTTAAGCATTTGTCAACACGTCCTTCGAGGCATGTGCCGTTATTGTAGCAGATGCATCCGTCGTACATTCTTCTGCTGCAAGGTTTGAAATCACGATCGGAGCTGGTGCAAATTGAGTTCAGATAGATGTCTGTTTGGTCAGCTCCTTGGTCCGATTGAGCGGTAGTCAGCAGTATAGCGGATAAGGCGAAGATTAAGAGCGTTCTTACAGTCATTTGGGGTTCTGAGGGTAGTTTTAACTCAGGATAAATTCTATATTGTGTTAATTACAATTGATAATTTATTCTGTTCATTGTAACCAGTTCCTTTTAATCTGAGAATTAATTCCAGGCAAGAAGGTTTGATTTTTCTCTAGGCCATTTAACGCGAGTTAATTGTTACAAATAAGTCAGGCGTAGCTTAAAATTCAAAATGCTGCTAGCAGATTCACATTTCATTTGTTGTCGGTGGGGTTTGTGAATTTTTATAGCTTATGCGTAAATCATTGGTGTGATAAGACTCCAAATCTAGATTTGATTGTACTAAATAATATGTGTCTTCTTAATATCACATATCCATTAGGACAGTGATGATGCGAAAATAAATGGGCTTAACCCTGGTATATGATCCTGAATTAAATAGCAGTCCCTTAAATTATTATTGATACGAATATACACACAAAGAATATCCAAAAATCCGTTGCTACAAAATAAGCAATTATTAATTAATCCAATCTAACTTTCGCTATCAGCCTCTCAATTAAGCCAAAACTGAGTTGTCATACTCGAATATCCTCATCACAAGCTACTACAAAGGAAGAAGATTGAATATTTCTCGATATCATAGTTTGATTATATTGAATATTGAATTTTTTCTTCTCGCAAATGAATATCTTTACACATAACCTTATATACGGAAATACTTATATAGACTATCTTCAGTCATCATACGCACACTTGGTCTTCTACATACTTGACAACCTCACGATTATGGCAAGTGCAAGCGTTCACGGGAACATAAGCTTTAGATCCATTAGCATAGGTGACACAGCCATACTTATCAATAACGGCAGCACAAAAGATCTCAGTGTTGCGACTAGCTTCTGTGCAGACAACTTCACGAGGAGGACACTTTTTGTTGATGTCATACTCGATAACCGCGCGGTTATGGCAAGTACAAGCGTCGACTGGGACGTAGCTCTGACTGCCATCTGCATAAGTGACACAGCCGAACTTGTCAACAACTGCGGCACAAGCTATCTCAGTGTTGCGACTGGATTCTGTGCAGACCACTTTAGTGGACGGGCACTGCTTGCCGATTTCGTATTTGATAATTTCACGGCTCTGGCAGGTGCAATCGTTCACTGGGACGTAGTCCTGACTTCCATCTGCATAGGTGACACAGCCGTATTTGTCAATAACAGGAGGACAAGCAACGTCTACTTCACGATCAGATTCTTTGCATACAACCTCAGATTTTGGTGGGCACTCTTTGTCGACCTCGTATTTGATAACTTGACGGCTCTGGCAGGTACAGTCGTTCACTGGGACGTAGTCCTGACTTCCATCTGCATAGGTAACACAGCCATACTTATCGATAACAGTGGCACAGGCGATCTCGGAATTGCGATCAGATTCTTTACACACGACTTCATTTGACGCTATCACTGGCTTGTTAAGATTGTTAAGCGAAGCCGCTGGACAGTCTTTCAAAGGGAAGAACGCAAGAACGTTTGAATTCATGCAGACGATGCTTTTTGAGAGCGCGCTTGACTTCTTAGCACACTCACCAGTCCTCATGCAAGTGCACGCCTCGCCTACCACCGTTGAAGGAACAATTCTCTTAACAGAATCGCTCGGAGGACATAGATATGGATGCTCTTTAGGACAAGTTTGGTCATGGATAACTGCGAAGACGTCATCTCGTTGGCAGTCCATGCACTTGTTCACTTTTCTATCGACACACGTGCCGTTGTTATAGCAAATACATCCGCTCCATATTCTTTTCTTGCAGGCTTGAGGTTCACGGTCTGCGCTTGTGCAAATCGAGTCCATATATGCCTTTGATACGTTGAATCCTTGATCGGACTGAGGAGTGATCAAGGGAAAGCTTGAAAAAGCGAGGAATACTAGTGCTCTAAGACTCATAATCGAGGTTAGATTTAGTTAAGTAATAGTTATTAAATCTTAATTCCAAACGACGAATTTAAATACGTCTAAACTGTCCAGTTCCATTTAATCTATTAATAAATTCTATTTAAGAGAGCTCGATGCTTCAGAACACAGTTTCAAGCGATTTGGTTGAAGGAAAATTTTCTTTTCAATTACTAATGAAATCATCATGGCTGTATATAGGATTTACATCGAATGTAAAAGGTCTGCATGAGACCTAGCACAAAAAAATTTGGAAAACCATCAATAAATAAAGAAATCGCTCTTTTAATAATCAATTACAAGTAAAATATCGTAAAAAATTTCAAAATTTTCTATGGGTATGACCAGGCTTCTTTTCAATAAATCCTGGATTAATCGTTTCGATTCATATGCCAGTAATGCTGAGAGAGCTTCTCGTCGCAGTTTGTGCCTTTTTTTTTTTATCGTTTGAGATTACATTCTTTTTTTAGATAGGGTGTCCGGAGCAGTTAACGTTGGAGTTTAATCCAGGGCGTTCGTTCTCTTGAATAGTAACTTCTTTTCGGGTAATGACCCTCAAGATTGGTCAATATTCAAGGAAGGACCTTTGGCTGGAATTTGGACCTAGCAAGTGGTTAGCTCTCAAAGAAATCATTTAATCACTTACCTGCTCCGGGTCTTGCTTGAATCTTCAGTCTGTTGCAAGTGGTCTTATACTTCTCAAAGAGCCATGAGGGCTTTGATGTTGCTAAAATTAATAAAAAATTGAAATCGGAGTTCATAAGGATAAAAAATTTAACATGACAGTCCATGAGTGCCTGAAGGGTTTCCAATAAAAAATTTATTAAAATTCAATGCGCAGATGACTTGCGTGAGCATTGAAAATTCCTATGTATCTCATTACAAGTGCAGCGACTTTCGAGATGTCGGCTGAGCAACTAACAAACATGCAAGCGCGATATTTTTGCTGTTACCGTATTGGCCTTGGGAAAATTCCGCTGTATTGTTATGCAAAATTATCAGCGCTATTCGTGTATTCCGTGCATTATTTCAGCTGATTAATATGATTATTATATAAAACCTGTTCTGCGTCGTTCTTATAAACAGAAGGGCTTCTTAACTCCACAAATTTTGAACAAAGCATGGCTATTGTTCCTTACTGACTTATAATTTTTTTTTTCGCTAATTTAATTCTCAGAAGCAACCCAAAACTTAAATGATGTGGATTTGAATCGCCGCTTTATTTTTTTGAAGAAAGCCTCTATTTTCATGGTGTTGAGCTCGGTTGCTTGAGAGGATTTGGAAAACACCTAATTCAAGAGCGTTTTGAGGCTTAACTTATGGAAAAATAATTGTTTGTATTGAACAAGAAGTAAAATGTTTTGAAAAAATTCAGAATTTCACTGATCCTTATTGTGTCGCACTGTCTAAGAGAAATCGATGAGGTTAGATGTTTTCATTATATTTCTTGTAATTTTGAGATTATATAACATTGTGATGGAAACTGAAAATGTTTTTAGTCTGAATTTATCCCATCGGAAGCTATTCTAAATTAAATTAGGCACTGAATATCTCAAGTCTGATGGAATCGTCCCTTTCTACTAATTGTTATGTTAACGTTGTGAGTATTGTGATAGTTTTTGAAATGAATTAACCACGACCTGGCGATAAACTTGAGCTGCACTATTTTCTTCGAAGAGTAGAGAAAACGGAAGAGAAATATTAAGTTAATTATTAGCAAATAGAGAGAGAGAAGCCATTTGAATTTTTTGAATTTCTAAAAAAGTATCGTTAATTGGCAATTTGGAAAACTGGCCATTTAGTTCAGGTTTTTGATTTCCTGATATTATTGATGCTCACATGAATGGAGAGGAAATTTATTTTCTATCTTTGTCTGGTCTTTCAACCACAAAGAACTTATATTTTCCACAATACGATTGAACTAAATTCAATAATGCTTTGACAAATCTTAAGAAAAACAAAAGAGAGATATTGATTCTCAACGCGTCCTTTTAATTATGGATAGGATTTCCAGATTTAAATTCTCAGAAATGTGTTCGATCAATTATTTTGGCTCTTTAGCATTCATATTTGGGTGTTTTCGAACAGATTTTGTGCTCTTCTTCCAAATTTTCTAAACCGAGAGATCAGAGCACCAGTCACATTGTGCTGGTCCTTAGTATATATTATTCAGAAGTGCATCATTTTTGATGTTCGGAGAAACTCCACGAATATCTTTGGAGTTCACAATACACTATGGATATGCGCTTTTGTTAAAGAATAACCTCGAGCCTACCTGGAAGTGAAGAAGAATCCTGCTCAATGTTGCCTATTTTCAAAGCGAGCCACTTAAATGAACTCAAACACCTGATTTTGTCACGTAGAATGCGAAGAATGTGGGTTTATACAAAAGATGTTTCGAACATGGAGCTGATGTTAAATGTTCACCTTTTTTGCCTTCTAGCCAAAATAATTTCGTGATTCATCTCATAATTCAAAGCCACAGTCTAGAAAGCGAATTGTGGCGCGAAGGCTACATTTTGAGTTTCATATCGCCAAAAAAACGAGTCACTGAAACGTATTTCTTCAAAAAATTATATTGAACTCACAAGAGCAAGGTTTTGATACTTTTTTAAGTATCACAAACAAGTGCTGAGTAAAGGAAAAATGGAAAATCTTTGCAACGGTCATGAAAGTTGTGATAAAAGGGAACGCTGGAGGTATATGCTGGAAGACGAATCAACGTACCATTTACCCATTTTTCCTTGTGCATTATCCTCGGTCCTGCAGTCTATGAATCGAATTATTTGGAAATAGCGAGAACATTCCTAGATTCTGACTATAAATGAATCTTCCTTCCTTCCGCACACCCACACACAAAACACAAAGATTTACTTTCCAAGTCGTACTATAAAAAATTAAACCTGCTGACAAAATTCTAGAGAGACTAGTGGATGACAAACAAATACTTCCTCATCCGAGATTTGAGCAGCTCAAATGTTTGTATTTCATTTAATAATTATGCCAGTACAACTAAAATGATTAATGATTTAAGTTTAAGTTCAGATGGTATTTCTTCTTAGTAATTTCACATTTGAGTTAAGTGAGACTTGAATGTAACACATTGTTCAGACCCGATTGAAAATAATCCGAGTTCATCTGATATTCATCAACTGCCATTTCCGAAAATGAGCCTTTTAGTCTCTGTTTCAATTGAAAATTATGAGATCGTTATGTGATGCTTCTTCATATAGAAGAAACATGTATTGTATCTCGAATCAACTATCCTGTAGGAACAACAATCCAAATAATCAAGGTGGCTGTTTATCGCAACTTATTCCAGGATACTGAAATTTCATTTCTGAAAAATCAGAATTTAAAGGATTTGCTGTGAAACTGGACTTTAATGAAGGAGTTATATGTGTGGGATATTTTCGGCTCCCTTACCTGTTAGTATTTCCTTTATCTTTTCAATTATCATTACACATTACACACCCATGATTCTAAAAGCCCTGAAGAACTAAATCAATCAACGCGAAATTTTAAAGAATTAATTCCAAAACGAGTCTAAGTCTCCATATGACTCAAAACCTCACTGCAGCCTTACATTTATTAGACTCTCTCCAAAGCTTCGGGTTCCAGCAACTCACTAGGGACGAAATCCAATCTGATGTCATCCGCATCGGAAAGGAAACGAATGCATTCATGGCGATTCTTTCAATAGTAGGATGTCTCTTCAGTCTTACCACCTGCTTGGTCCTAAAAACCTGGAAAACCTCTATCGGCAAAATGGTTGCCGGGCTCTGCTTAATGGATTTAATCACCAACTGCGCAATGATATTCGAACTCGAAGATATCAAGAATCCTTGGCTTTGTTCGGTGCAGACTTTCGTAATATGTTTCGGATACGCAGGGTCGCTTTCTTGGACTTGCTGCTTTGCTCATTCATTATACTACAGTCTCCGCCACGGAGAACAGGAGGTCAAAGACTCTCTTGTCAAGATTTACGCGTGGATTTCCACCACGGCCGCAGTTACAGTAGCAATGCTTTCAATAATAACTCACTACAGAGAAATCGACCCCAATAATATGAACATTTGCCTGCATGTCCATCGCCCTGATATGACTGATTTAGGGGATATCATCGTGCTGATCCTTCCCGCTTCGATAAGCATTCTGATATGCACATTTTGCTATGTCGCTGTGATCAGGAAGCTGAAATCAATGGGAACCAGAATGTACATCGAGCTCTTAATTTACCCGCTGATATTGCTCATCTGCTTATGTCCAATGACCGTAATGAGAATCTACACGAAGTTTGAGAGCACATATAAACCGTCAGCAGGGTGGTACGCTACGAGTCATGTGCTATTCGCGGCGCAAGGGTTCTTTAACGCTTTTGCTTATGGAATGTCGAGGAAAATTATCCTTGGGTATAAGAACCTGTGTTGCAAGAGAAATACTAAAGGCTCTGACATCAGAAGCACCGGTTTCGTAGACGATGAATCCAGCCCCAACACCGACTCCTTTGACAGAGCGGACATGTATTATGAGTCTCTGCTTTCAAATCCGAGGTACTAAGAAATCAATTTTTGATAAACTCATCTTCAGTTTTAAGAGTTGATAGGTAATGTGTGCAAATTTTCGTAGCATTTAATCTTTATTTGGATTTGTTAAGTGGTTTTTGTGAGGTTTTGAAAATTTAAACGAAGAATTTTGTTTTGTTTGAGTTGTCATAGTTTACCATGAAAAATTGGTTCATCTATTTAAATGCCTGATAAATCAATAAGAAAATATATTGTCTCTTAAATATCAGAAGCTGGAAGTTCTATTCTTCATCTCCTCGACAATGATTTGGCTCGAAACCTTCTTTTAAATGTTCCGGAGCTAAGGCTAATTCTGTAGAGGGACATATTCATAGCCGCTTCGCGCGGGTGACAATAGGCGGCTTTCTGATTCGAATCGTACCGTTTATTTCCTTAACGTCTGGTAGAACAATTTAATGAAATTTCCTTCTGTTTTCTTCGTTACTGAAAGAAAAATTTTGAGGAGCGTCGAACGTCAAATAAACTACAATATGAAGTTTAAGGTCAAATAATAACTTATTAACTTATAGAATCATTTCTTAAAACTTTTCACTCAGGACAAAGTAAGTGTATTTCTCCCATAAGGCAGCACAAACTCTCACATTTATGTATTTGTTTTGTTACAAAAGCTCCCAGAACTTTTTTGCGATACTCTGAGAGTTTTTTTTCTAGCACAGAGTATCGAGTTCTCTTGCAAAATCCATCACTAAAGAAAAGCTATGTACTTGAGTTTGAAACTCCGTTTGAAAGTAATAGATTACTGCAAGTAATAGAATTGAAACTCAAAATCGAAAGATCTCAAGCTCATATTGTCTGATCATCTGATCATTTGTCTGGCCCCTACTCATTCTCAAGACTGCTGTCGCTCAAGCAATATTTGAGCTCATAAATCAGGATCAGACTCATGCTCTTGAAAAGCTTGAGATTCTCTAAAATGCCTTTCACACTGCGAAACCCAGTCAAAAAATTTACTTTCTAAATTCCTATCCGATTCTCAAAATTCTGGGAGTTCCCAAAGGGTTTTTACATTAGAACTTTTCAAGAAATAGAGTTACTGAATCTAACTTTTATAATAACCCTCTAGCCTGAAATTATCATTCATTACTGATTCCCAGAAATACTTCTCTATCCTCCAGTTCCTTAGTAGCGAGCTCTTGCCTCTACCATCCCTGAGCTCAACACTACTTTTCAGGCAAGACTACCTAATTCTCGAAGGCTATTCTAAAATAATTTGAGTGTCTGCAAATGTTCTGGGCTTAAACTCGTTTACTACCTTAAGAAAAACAAAATTTTCTCTCGATCTCATCAAAAAATTTCAGTTCGCGGCTACTGATGCGTGGATTCTTTCTTTTCGCCAGTATTTATACCTTCTCATTTGGTTACGTAAATCTATTGGATCATATATTCGAATTGCCATCAGAACTCGCAGCTAGAGGTAAATTCGTACAAAAGCTCCCAAATAAAACAAGAGACACATGCACTATCCGAACCAAGCAAAAATAACTTCATTTGGAACGCAGTCTAGTCTCATAGAGCCAATTCATACCAAAAACAACAAAGTAACCGTCCCATTTTCAACTACCCGATCAATCTGTCATAGAAACTGCTTGTGCTCGACCTAGACGAGACGCTTGTACACTGTCGTAATGAAAAATTCGATACAGCCACTTGCGTGACCAGCGTATACAGCAAAATTGGCATTTTTGCAGCTTTACTCGCTTAGGTATTCATCCAAGGGTTCTTCGTGACGATCCACATTGCGAAAAGACCTGGTCTAAAAGCTTTTTTGAAGAGCATGTCGAATCATTTCGATATTGTCCTCTATACATCAAGTATCAAAGCGGTAAAGTTTTCTTCTTAGTGGTCTTTATAAAAAGCTCCTCTTTAGTATGCATATGCTATTTTAAATACACTGAGGATCAGGAAGTTCTTCTCAGGCGTCTTCCACCGCAAGTATTGCATCGCGGGCAAAGGAAATCGAATGGAGAAGCAATTATCGATCTTTGAGAGGTCTCCAAGCGACATCGTTCTCGTCGACGTAAGCTTTTGAGGAAAAATTCCCTTGATTTATATATACCAATAGGATCGTGCCTTCCAAAAAGCCCATCAGCCAGAAAACACCTTAATTATAAAGCAATTTCGAGGAGAAGCTAATGACAACGAGCTCTACAACATCAGTTCCTTTTTAAAATCGCTATCAGCGCGATTGGACGTCCGTTCTGTCGAGCAAAACTTTTTCAATTACCAAAAAAGCGCAATGAGCAGTTCAATTATTATGAAAGGTCTAGGCGAAAGAACTTTTGAGACGAAGCTCATTCAGCGTCTAAACGACCAGTATAAACATAAGAGCAGAAAACCGAAGAAAAGCTACGATCAAACCAGCTTTGAAAATGTCGAGGAGAATGTGAGTCACAATAATCTCGCGCAGAAGATCTCTTTGGTTAATATAAGCAAAGAGCTGTTTTTTGAAATGATTAAATCGATTACGCATGGAGACGCTGCGATTATCGAAGGATCCCAAACGAAAACTCCCTGTGACGCGTTGTTGATTCGTTGTCAGAGCCAACCGGAGATTAGGTTTGAGGGTGAGATGTACGCGGAAGACGAGCTTCAGCTGGGACAGGACTACGAGTTAAATATCAACGCGTCTTTGCCTCGGATGGCAACGAATTCGCATTTTTTGAAATTTCGAGGTGGAGCGGAGACAGCTGCTTCGACCTTTAAACCTTTGAATATAGTAAGAACTTGAGTAGATTATGAGCATTAATTAAATGATATACCACGGACGTGTTTCTATGTATCTTAACTCTATCTTTTCTATTGACTGTAAGGAAGAATCACCTATATTATTTCATTCTGATGTTTGAAAAAAACAGTACGTATTTTTATGATTCTTATGAGATAAATTATATATGTTCTGTAAATATCACTTAACATGCCCAGAAAAGGTCCGAGTTTACACTAGACACTGCACTCACACACACATGCTATCCTAGTTTGAACTTCTTGAATAGGTCTACCCTGAAAGAATGGCCTGCATGGTTTATTATTGCTCGTAAGGACTTGGAATAGAAAGGTTGGATGCGTTTTCAATGTGCTTGTGGTATATTGAGTATTAAGAGGTGTTGATGCATAAGGGCAGGAAAAACTTTTTAGATTTTCTTAAAATTGAGAAAGAACAGTCAAATAAGGGGTTTTCGGTTATGGAAGCTTGGAGATTCAATTTTCACGGTCCTTAAAATTATATCACAGCTTCTAAATTAGCGTAATCTAAAATGCTTGTTTTAGAAATCTTTCTAACCAGTGGAAACAATACGACTCTCATGTCTATATATCCAATGCATCGCTCATGTACTCTTAGTGCTCCAAAACAGACCCGACAAATCTAATACAGGTTTGCTCTTAACAGTCATTCTCCGTCTATCTTGCGTAAAATTCAACCTACCAGTACGACCCGGAGAACTTATATCTTTGATCGAAATAAAATATTTTTTAAAAAAATTTATTAATTTCAGACTTGCTACAGTATTAAAACTTCTCCGGGCCTGCTCTCCCTTCATCAAAAGTCTTCTGCCTTGCTTCTCCTTAAGACCCATCGAGGGCTAATTTCGGCTCACTTAAAGCTTTGGTCCCTAATCAACAGGTATCGAGAATTCAACAAACATCGCATTTTTTATTAATGCGAAGTTTGAATGAGATTTAAATGTTCCTTTTTTCAGTAAAAATCTCGATCAAACATTCTATTAAATCCGCTTCTAAACTCAACTCAGAACCTGTTTAATTTTTTTATTAACTCGTTATTTAGTTCTCGACCAATTCGCATTCGCGTTCTGATACGATCGATTTGATTTTTTCGAAAGTCCGGCACTTACTTTTGACATAAATAATATAGATTCTTTTAAAGTTGAATAGCTATAAAATTCTCAAGTTTAATCGCAACGCATCCTGATGAACGCATCAGTCACGCGTGATTTCAGTCAGCCGCCTTCGAATCGCTCAGAAGATAAGAAAACTACACACTTTGTCTCGAACTTGTACGGTGTGCTAATGGTAAAGCCTCATTGTGACTCTCTAATAATGAAAAAACCTCAGACTGGAGAGCACTCAGAAATCGTTCATTGGAGCGAAGATGAGAGTTATTTCATCATCTCCAAGCCTGAACAATTCGCCGAGCAGGTCCTTCCGCTGTTCTGTAAGCACAAGCAGCTGCCGTCTTTCGTGAGACAGGTGCGAAAATTTTCTGAGTTATATGATAAATAAGCCTTAGTTAAATATGTACGGCTTCAAAAGTAAGGTTTGTTCAAAGGGTACCATGGCCTACGCCCACCCATATTTCCAAAAAGGACGCAGGTTACTTCTCACTCGTTATCTAAGACTTATCCATGCGATAGAGAGCTTCTAGCTCGAGTTGAGCGAAACAAAAATTTCCGAAAGTACTCAAAGCAGCAGGAAGGGCCTAATTCCGAGTCGCAAAAGACTAGCAAAAGGGATGTCATAGAGGATCTAGTCTCTGAGGTACACTCAATGATTGAAATGCAAAAATAATCAAAATTAGAATGAAAAGCTAAAGGATGACCAAAAGGCTGTATGGAAGAAGCTGCTCAGCGTCCAGATGCAGTTAGAATCGGTTCTGCTAAAGAATAACGAGCTGCAATTTAAAATTGAGAAAATGTAACCTCGTTTAGTTTCGTCTGTTTTAAATTTTTAAATTTTCGTTACAAAGGGAAAAACTGTTGTCTAAGCCCTCGAATCACTTCGAAATGACAACACAATCGGGAAGTATGGAACCTAGTTACCCTTACTTTAAGAAAGTAAAGCAAGATTTCTACCAGCCATTGTCTCTTCATGAAGACACCACTCGTACGGTAATATAACTTAGACATTATCCGACCAATCTTATCACCATCATCATCCTTTTGCAGACAATTTCCCGAATCTCGAGTGACCAAAGCACTGACTACAGGATCCAGCCTATCGTGCCTCAAGACTACGAGTTTAGCTACAAAGCTCAAGCTATTGAGATGAAGACTTTCGGCTACACGTTCTTTGAGCCTGAATTCCTGGAGTGAGGAAGCGATATATTTTATAACTACTGATCAACGATCAGCTAATCTTTTTTTTAATTGAGAACACAAATCTCAGAGAGAGAGAGCCATTTTTTTTCTCTCAAAAGCATCAAAAAACTCAGAGGGTGGTATCAAAACATAAGACTAACTTAAATAATCCAAGCGTTTTTTTTTACAATGAAATTATTCGTAAGTTAACACTAAGGACCTACCAATGTTTGAGGGTTTAATAATATTATTTATTTCATATTGTCATTTTTTCGTGAATTAATTAGTTTGTGGGTTTCTCTGAAGCTTTAATTTCCTCGCATTTGAAAATGAAAGGAATCTTCATTCGTAGCATTGCCTTAAGAGATTTTATTCAAATGATCTCTCGCAGTGACTCTGTTACTCTGATCGAGTGTAATTCGACAGGAAAAGCATGTTGATTATCAGTAATAGTAGTTATATTAGATTTTATTGACTTATCATGGAGTACTTACGTTATTTATAGATATAAGCTTGATAGTGTCATCATCATAATGATATACGTGCGGTTAGTTCAAATTAGAATTAATTGTCAAACCACTTTGGAGTAATAACTTCCCATTTCACAAGAAAAAACCGGGAATTACTTCACTTTTATCAGAGCGCCTTTACAAGAATTTTGTCATAAAGGCTTCTAGCTGTTCTTTCTCAAATATTTCACCTTGGAGCCACTCATGCGCCTGGATCTCCTTTATTGTGAGGCGTTTTTCAGGATCGATTTCCCACATCTTTGTCAGCAAATCGCGCACTAACCCATCGATTCTAAAATCAGAACTCTGGCATTTCACCACGCTCTCATGGAAATTCCAAAATTTCTCCGTTTTTTGCCTCACCAAAAGGCGGTAAGTTTTATCGCTCAGATGAGCGATCTCAAATGGCATGTTTCCGGTTAGCATTATGAACAAGATCATTCCAGCCGCGAAGAGATCTGTACTTCGAGCGCAATGTGGCAGTTTATCGTGCAATTCAGGCGCGAAATACGCAGGTGTTCCCACGGTCTTTAGGCTCTTTTGGCCAGGTGTTAGTTTTTCCGCGAACCCAAAATCGGAAAGTTTGAGACAAAAGTCGCTGTCGAGGAGCAAGTTCTCTGGTTTGATGTCTCTATGCGCGATATTGTTCTTATGAAGGTGAGATAATGCATCAATAATCTGGCTGAAATAGGTCCGAGCCAGTTTTTCGGGAAATCGAGCCTTTTTTTGGAGGAGGGATAAGAGATCGCCGTTGGCAGCGAATTCGAGGGCTATCATAGCAACTCTCATAGTTTTTTTGTTTGAGATTTCTATTTCAATGGATTCGAGGTAATCTTGCATTTTTATCACGTTTTCGTGGGAGATGAAGCTGAGAACTGATGATTCTTTCTTCAAAGCGACGCTCATTGACATTTTAGAGAATTTGAGAACTACAAGCGCTTCAGTTTCTGTGTCTTCGGCTATAAATGCTCTGGATGAGTGAATGTCATATTTGCAATTGAGAGTAGGAACTATTACTCTGAGTTGGCTCCGGAATCGAGGAACTTGATGATTTTCCACTTTGAAATCGTGTTGGGGATCGATAGTGAGGTTTTCCCTGGGAGCATTGAACAAAAATGAGGAAAAATTTTTTGTTTTCAATAGCCCAAACGAAAAATAAGAGCAATAAATTGAATCTTGGCGGTCAAGAAAAACGTGTAAGAGTATTTTCTATAGTTCAGTATTCTGGGAGATTATTCCCTTCCATGTAATTTTGAAAAGAAGCGGGCATAATTACTGGAAGGCTAATCTCCATTTGGTCATATTTGATGCTGATAAAAGCAGGAGGGTCTTGAATCACAGATAGGCATGAGACGAAAATGAATATTTGATCTAAGATTTTTTGTTCATTTTCTTGGATGAATCTCTAATGAAGGGAAAGAAGTCGCGATATGGTGGAAATTCTTGGATTGTTTCGGTCAAAAAATGCTATTTGACATGTTTCAAGAACATGCTCCTTTTGTTAAAGATATTAATATGAAGCTATGAGCCCAAAAAAATGTGTATTCGAACATCTCTCAAGGGATAAACAATATAAATTGGCTTCTTAAGAAAGAAGAAAGTTCATTGTTAAACCAAGATAGAAGAGTAATAATTTTACAAAAGCATAGCTATTTTATCTTCCATACAAGAAATTGGCTTGAAACCCTTGAGTTTACAAGCTTTTCATATATCCCTCTGGTACAAATAGTAACTATTGTTTATTAGAGTCACTATGTTCACAGTCTACATATATGCATATCTCAACAACATTAAATTTTTCCCGATTATACTCTTCAGTATGTAAATTGCTGATGTTCATCTCTTTGAGAACAGAAAACGATTTCACATTTCAAATTATTACCGCTCCATCATGTGATATTATCCCAATAATATTCTCTTCATCTTAAATGCATTGCGAATTTAAGCTATTTTTGAAAGAGAGGTGTTGAAATTGATTCCCTTGACTGGATCTGATTCGTAATTTGATTTTCATTGAGTACCCAAGCTGCACACGGCGAGGGTTTTTGGATCTTAAAGCAATTGATTAACGAAGTAGCAGAATTAATTATTAAATCTAAATCCAAGAAAATTTGTTCTGATAAAAGTTATCATCATGCTCGATAGCCATTAGTACATAAGACACTAGACTCAATCATTCATATCCACCTCGTACAATCAATCACGAATCTTTGCTATAATCCAGCAACCCCATGAACCTCAACAACCCTTTCTCTCCGAAACAATTTTTTTCTTCTCGATATCAAAACGGAAATACTGAAGAATAATTTATAGATCAGGCTGCTGAAATTTTTATTAAAAAAACTAAAACATTCCATGGAAAAAAGAGACGTCCTCTCCCTCGATAAAAAGACCAGCAGTAACTCTAAAAAGTCTGGCGGCCTCTTCGGCAAGTTCTCAAAAAAGTTTGCCTCGTAAATTTCACTGTCACTTCCTCCTCTTTAAAACAAACCCAGCAATAAAAAAGAAGAGAAATCTCTAATGACCAATCTAGTCAAGATTAAGTCCGAAGGACATCTGCCAGCAGTACTGAGTAAAAACTTCAATGCTGGGCTCGAAGGAATTCAATCACCGGCGAAAACTCAGAGAGTAATCTCAGTCTTTTACTGAATTGAACCAATAATCGATGTTTTGCAGAAAACATTAGTGCTTGACCTTGATAAGACACTACTCTTCGCTTCATTAGAGTATAAACTCGAAAATAGTGATATTGTTACTGTAAAAACTATGCCTTTTGTCCGCTAACGCTCGCAATGATAGGTGCAGTACCAAAAGGAAGACTCGAAGTTTTATGTCACGAGGAGACCCGGCGTTTACAGTTTCGTTCAGGAGATGTATAACTTCTTTGACATCTCGATTTTCACGACCAGTCTCTTCGAGGTATCAGTCATTTGAGCTCTCTTTTACTCAATTTTGCTTGAAAAGTACGCGGAAGCGATGGTGAAATATCTCGGGATTCAGAAATTCGTGCAGAGAGTCTATCATCGGGATGATTGTACGATAAAGGATGGTTACACGATTTACAAAGATATTTCGAAGGTTCGGGCTTGTGAGGAAGGAGTTATTTTCATCGATGTAATCTTCCTTGCAAGACTACTGTTATTAACGTTTAACAACCCAGGATTCACCATTGCAAGTTGGTTATTTTCCTCTGAATTCCCTGCAAATAAAGCCATTCGAAGGCGATCGTGAAGATATGGAATTATTCAAGTTAACACCGTTTTTAAAAGCCATGGTGGGGCTACCCGACGTAAGGCATGTGGCAATTCGGCACAAATATTTCAATGAAGGGAAAAATTATTTATTGCCCTTTGAGGATCTCGATGATACCTCTGATAATTTTTCTCCGATGGATTTTAGCGAGCATAAGGACGCTTTTTCAAGGAAAAAAGTCTCGTTGCCCGAAACACGTGAGTTCAAGATGCTAGCAACCTTAGAAGCTGTTGTAACGAATCGATAAGACTCTCCAAGTAGTTGAAAATAGCAGAAAGTGCCTTCGAGGCCTCTTTCATTAATGAATTATTATTTTTTATTTGGTTATCTCTTTTCGTCATGACTAATACACGTTATTAAATTTTTTCTCAATTTCACATCAGTGCATGATAAGCGAGAGGTTCATTTATTGCCTCCTAACATCCGGAGTGCTCCAATGATTACATTTTCGCGAATTCTGTTCTCAAAAGAAGATATATAGATATATATATCCGAATTTGAAAATATGAGAGAGTATCTTAATTCCAAAGTGTAATCTCTTTTTTTCAATAAAACCGAGATTTTAAAAGAAAAATCAGTTGGGATGACTCGTACTGTCTTACAAACAAACCAAACTAGGACGGTAGTTCTCAGAATACTGAAATTTACAGCTCTAATGCTTCCTTGGGCCATTGGCGTAGCCTGGATCGTGAAAGATTCTGAAAAAGTTGTGTGTCAAGGTCATATGCACGACTACGGAAAGGTCTCTGTTTGGGTAGTGTTTGGCATTATATTGGCAAATTGCTTAATCCGATTGCCGCTGTCTCTCCTTGTATTATCGAGAATGAAGCAACACGAGAGCGTTGTTCATGCGAAGAAATTGCTTTCAATCACAAAAGCGCTATGCTATCTGGCTTTAGTGTTCAATTGGATCTATTCGCTTTTTGCAGTTTTCGACAGGTATTCATGCAGTAATACGCCGTTAGTAAACTTGGCTCGAATCAATGCATTTTTACCCGGGCTGATTGTTGCGGCTTTATTCTTCAGATTTGTTATTTTGGCAATGGGCAAAAAGGAGTGGCTGCGAATTGCTGAAGAGGATCCTTTGGAGGCGATCGAAATGAAAGAAACGAAAAACGTTACAGATTAATTGAATTAGCCCAGCAAAAGTTGGTAATACAGTCTTCTTTATGGATAGAAGAAAACAAGATTTGTATTAATTGTAATGATGCAGTCTGAGTTGGTTGTATAATTGAACTCTCGCAGTCCTGGAGCGTGGTTTGAATATTTTTAATGGAATAGTTTTGAAATGATAATGATTTATATTGACTCTTGGTATTGAAGGTGTTATAAAAAAGTTACTTACAGCATGATGATGAGCTTATTGGCACATTGTATAAGTTGTTACAAGTATTAAGGGTAAAATGTGGTAAATATCAAAATTGTGATATTACTAGTAGATTAGCAGTTTAGTGTCATCATAAGAGCAGTAAGGTGCGCTGTTTGCCTCGTTTAGAGATTACCAATACAGATAATGCAATGAGGAGTCACATTTATTTTATCACTCTGATAAATTAAATGAGCCATTAAGCAAATCCATCACGACAGAAGAAGATCGCTCAAAAGCGACCACAGTAAAGAAGAAAAAATTACTTAGGGTTATTTCTGAGGGAAACGCGCACAACCGCGTAGTAATCGAAATAATAGATAGATCATATTAGTTTTTGAGTTTTTCTTTTCCGTTTTCTCAAGATTTCTGGCACAATGAGGCTATAATTAAAATAAACGTACATTTTGCACAATCTTCAAAAAAGATGGTTTTAGAGAATGCTTACTTCCTAATCCTCATCATCACCACACTATCCACCTACAGTGTCGCTTCAGACGTCTTCGTAGACGGTAGCTTCACGGGCACTTCAACAGGAAGTTCAATCGCGCCTTTCAGCTCCATTGATATGGCTATTAACTCCTGCATTGATACTTCCAACTCGCTTCAAAACGAAGCGGTCAACATCTACATCGCTCTCGGAGAATACACTATGGGTGATTGGTCTCTCGGACAAGGAATCAACACTAATTTCGCAATTATTGGCGACACTCAGTCTGTATTGCCTCAAGACTGTCAAACACTTCCTTCTATCACTTTCTCCTCAGGCTCTTTTACAATTTTATCAACTACATCCAACATTCAAAGCAACGTATTTAAACTGGCCGGCCTAAATCTTATTTTTCAAGATACTACATTAAACCCTTTCATTAGCATCACGGGCGGCTATCAGAAGATAATTCTCGATTCAGTCTGTCTACAAGGAATTCTCACCACTGGAACTCAAAGCAACTTGCAATTAATCGCTTTTTCTAATATACCTTTAATTCTCCTATCTAATCTCAATATCCAGCAACAAGGATACCTCTCGTTCAAGCTTTCTGAAATTTCCCAGAGCATCAGCATCAGCAACAGTATAGTGACGTATAATCAAACTACCATCCCAAGTGTTAGCGAGCTAGAAGGACTTATCACCGTCAGTGATACTGCTACACAGAATGCTCTTGCAATCAGCGTTTCGAACATAAACTTCACTTGCGCTACCGATTTCGATTCCGACGCGAACTATCTTTCCCCTTTTCTCCGAGCCCTCTCAGCGAATTCAGTTTCTCTTTCGTCCTTAACTATCAGATACTGCGCAGCTGAACTCTACGCTGATTTTATCTCTATTACCTCGTTTGATTCCACGTCCATTTCTGATATTTTCTTCTATCAGAACAACATCAGCACGATCACCGCCGATCGCGCCAGCACTATGTTCTTCAACATTGCAGACAGCAAAACCTTCACGTTTTCCTCAATAACGGTCGAATCATCGACCTTTAATTACACAGAAACCGAAAACTCAATGGATTTTTTCTACTGCACGACCTCTCAAACAAACCCTTCAGTTTCGCTTTCCGGGCTTCAAATCACCTCCACGCAATTCGTTGGAGGGTATTCAACGTTTTTTAACTTCAACATCACTGAGCGATACGACTCGTTTGCTTTGTCTGACATCACTCTTACGCAAAGCCTCTTCGATAGTAATGCTGTAATACTGATCTCTCTTCCTTCATCGACGGACGGTCCTCCAGTAATACGATGGCTCACGGTTGAAAACTATTGGATTGAAGGGAATAATTTTAAATTTTGTTATGCTCTCTTGCTCGAAGACACGAGTACGTCCCTCTACTTCAATTTAACGAACAAAGAGCTTTTCCACCTGAGCAATTGGACGGTTATAGACAATACTTTCGGGACCAATGACGATGGGTTTGGTAACTGTATGATGCAGAATAACGGAGGGTTTTTGAACATTGATTCGATGACAATGACGGGGAACACCTTTGATGGCGTTGACACAATGACGACAGTGAGCAACCCGGGGAATTTCTTCCTCAGGGATTCGCTGATCTCGCACAATACGTTCGTTTGGAACAATTTTTACAGAGATGTTGTGCTGAGCAGCAAGGAAAAAAGCTATGCGGTTGACCCAAACGTAATTACTGAGGATAATTACGTGAAGCGCCTTAGCCGAGCTTACTTCTGGAAAAATGTTACTGTCACCGATAACATTTTCACTGACAGCAGCGCGTTAGCAGATGTGGCGCTACCTGTAGTCATCCTGTATAATTCCACGATAAGCGCTAACCATTTTGTTAACCAGAACGACCAACTCTTTATCGTCAGTGATTACGCTGCGCAAGAACTAGACCTTGGATACTACGGCTACGTGAGGGACAATGATACTGAAGATTGGCTGTACAGCTTTGAACCGCTGTTCCTCGAGCTGACAACAGGCGCGACTCCAGGAACCGCAGGAGTACCAAGCGGCCAAGTCCATCTCTATATCCTCGAAAACATCGTGATCAGCTCCAATGCGATGCATAAGCAAACTTCGCTTATCGTATTCAGTGGCTTAGATTTCGAAGCCTCAGGAATTCACATCTACAACGTTTCAGCCAGCGGATTTTATCTCGATTCGGCTTCGAGTGACTCTGACGGCCTGATCACCTCATCAACGATTCTATCATGCAGCGAGGTGTCCTATGTTCGGGTTGAACTCTGCGTGTTTCAGGCGATCAGAGGCAACGGGTATTTCTTCGACCTCAGTGATTTTGGGTCCGATGCCACGCTTATTTTCGTTTCAAACACCATTGAGGACTTCCAAGGCCGCGCGATATTGAACTTAGATTCTATAGTGATGAACAAGATTGAGATATCGGATAACGTTATCGCCAATCTTATTACTGATACGACGCTGCTTGTTTTACAAGTACAGGCGCTGCAAGAATCAGTGTATTTAAAGAATAATGTGGTTAGGAACATCACCATTTCCTCCTCAGAAACGCGAGTGGATCAAGTGAATTTAATCATGATCAAGCTCATCCAAGCGAGCAATACGTCATCGATAAGTATCCTGGACTCCTCTTTTGACTCAACCATGCTGATTACGTCGAATGATTACGTTAGAAGCGTGTTTCATAACTGCTTAATTTTCTTATCTGCTGATGCAGTTCCTTTGGTTATTAGCAACGTAACTTTCGATAATGTGAGTATCTTGTACGAGGATTCTGTGATGAAACTGAGCACGAGCATCATTAAAATCGAAGACTGCATCTTCTCGAACATCCTGACGTTCGAGCCGACGGGAATGATCTCGTTGACGTTTCAAAACCTGAGTATTATCGGTAGTACATTCGAGAATATCACAGGATATATGAAATCTCAAGGGCCAGTGCTTTACCTGAAAGTGTCCTCGAATCAGGGCTCAACGCGATTTTTACTCGCAAATAGCACGTTTGCTAATATTCTGGCAGCGCAAGCCTCGATCCTCTACGTTCAGCAGTCAATTATGACGTTCACCGTGCTGAACTCAGTGTTTATTAACACTGTCGTAACCAGCCAGGCCGCGTTTTTGCTCGACCAAATGCAATTTGATAACTTTACCTTCGAAAACATCACCGTCCGCTATGATGACACGCACCAGTTCATCAATGCCATGGCGCCGAGTGTCGTCAATTACGCGTCTAATTTCAGTGGATCTTTCCTCCACATTCAGTCTTCTGTTCTAAGCTCTGAGGCTAGTCTCGCAAAGATAAACGACATAACGCTTGATGTATTGGCGAATATCACGGGATATTTCCTCACAGTTGTGTCAAGTCCTTCGATTCGCCTTTCCGTGTCGGAGTTCGCCAGCCCACCAGGTACCAGCAGCCGAAGGCTGCTGGCTTCCACTATCACGACGCAATATGGGCTGCTACACTCGTATAACGCGTGGGTAGAGTTTTCCGATTTGGAATTTTCTAATTACGGCTTGTGGAATACATCAGCGATTCTTATCGAATGCAGCCAGGCTGGCGCCTCATCGATTTTAAGTTTGAACTCTTCGAAGTTTACGCAAATCACGCTCACGAAGAGCAGTTCTCAAACCAGCTTGATCTACGCTGTTGGGTCGCAACATTTCTGCAGCCACCAGCTCACTATTAATTCATCTTATTTCAGCAGTATCACCTCCAATTCGAATGGGTCTGTGCTGCTGAACCTCCAACTGCCCTCAGACTCTTCCTCGACTGCTCAAGATACGCTTTTGATAAACTCATCCACTTTCGAATCCTCATCAGCGCTGTCTGGTGGTGTTCTTTACTATGCCTCTCAGGATCCCTCGCTAACGAGTATACAAATCATAAACTCTCAGTTTACTCAAAACTCTGCGTCGTTTCAGGGCGGAGCGCTCTGGATGGATGCTCCAGCGCTTTCTCTCTACAACTGCTTGTTTACAGATAATCATGCGGGGTTAAGCGGCGGTGCTATCTTTACAAATGTTCCTTTGGATCTCACGGCTCTGGCAACTAATCTCACAAGCTTTTCGGGAAATAGTGTTAATGTACGCTATGGAAAGGACATCGCTTCAAGCCCTCTCCGGCTCGATGTGTCCTTCGATTCAAAAGACTTATCCTCACAGCAGATCACCATTGTGCCAAACCAATCTCCAATAACTCTCTTTAACATCTCTTCGCTTGGGCTTCAGGAAGTGAAAATGGCACTAGTCATTTATGATAAATTTAAACAAATCATCATTGACGAGACGACACCAAAAATCGTTTCGATGTACGTGAGTTCATCGCTTCAATCCCGCACGTTCACCTACTTCAATTGCTCGACTGCAGGGTGCTTGATCCAGCCATCTGACATCCAATTAAGCGGGAGAGAAGGTGAAACCGTGGTAGTCAGGGTCGTTTACCAATCACCCTTGATAACCCAAGAATACTCCTTCCAAGCCGTTTTACGAGGCTGTGTCGTGGGCGAGATCAATTCAACAGATACAGGGCTCTGCACTCCTTGTCCCGCGGGAAAATACTCGCTGAATTTGAGCGATGAGTCCTGCCATGTCTGCATGGAAGGCGCGAACTGCTCAGGAGGCAGCACTATACGAGTTTCCTCGGGGTACTGGAGAGCGAATACATCCTCAAGTAAAGTGATTAAATGCTCCGAAGAAACCTGCCTTGGAGGGTCTGAGGAAATCGAATGCATTACAGGCTATACCGGTCCGCTCTGCTTGCAATGCGACTTGTCAGCAAACTACGCGCGCGCGTCAGGAGGCAAATGCGGCGTTTGTCCAACCTCAGCGGCGAGTAATCTTAGCGCATTGTTCGGGTTCACTGTCCTCACGGCGACGTATACGCTGGTGTTCCTTATTATTACGATCAATTCGAATAGAGTGTTTTATAGAAAGCTCAACGAGACAGGCCAAAGGAGCGTTAGAATGGGTCCTTTTCTAACTGCGATGACAACGTACATTCAAATCCTAACGATAATCTTCTCCTTGGACAATGAGATTTCAGAGCAGATCGGCTTGGCTGATTTTATCGGAAATCCTTATCAACTCATATACTTCTCTTCGGATTGCGCGCTGATAAGCACGGGACTTCAAATCTTCAACGCTTTCCAATGGAAAGTTGCGATATCCATGCTAAGTCCCTTTGGCTATTGGGCATTCTCTTCGGTGATTATTCTTATCCTCCGCCGGCTCAAAGTCAACGTTTTCAAAGGAATGAAGGCAAAGCAAATTATTTTGGTCGCCTTCGTCGGGATCTTCATGCTCCAGCAGCCCAGCGTCATCCGAAATCTGTTAGAATTCCTTAATTGCAAGAGGCTAGACCCTGACTCACCAAACACCTACATGGAAACAAATCTGAACCTCCAATGTAACACAACGGAATACATTGAGTATCGGAACAGAGCGATCATCCCTCTGCTTATTTTTTGGGGTTTCCTCATGCCTGGGAGCATAGTCGTGATATTATTCAGAGCCCGCAAGCACTTGCAAATCGAACGAGTGAGAGTCGTGCTAGGGAGCCTCGTGAACGAGTATAAGGACAAATACTACTACTGGGGTATCGCGGTTATCATTCTCAAGGAAATGCTTCTGCTTCTTATCAACGTGATCAACGACGACGTTAACCTGCGGCTTATGCTGATCGCTTTCCTGTTTCTGGGCTATTGTATCTTAATCAGGATAATAAACCCTCATTACAATCACAATCTCCACAAGAAGGAGTACGCTTCCATGGGCTGTATCACGCTGACGGCTTTGTTAGTCCTCCTTGCAAAGGTGACGCTTTATCGAGGTGTAGCTAAGGCGGCTATTATAATTCTCGGAATTCTCAATACAATGATGACGCTGAGGTTCGTGCAGGTCTTTGCGAGTATGTCTTATATTCAGCATAAGCATCGCCTTGAGAAAATCGCACAGTATTTGAAATGCTTGAAATGCTTGGAAAGACGAACGAAAAGCCTGAAAACCACTTCTCGGATTAGAATCCATCAGAAATCGGCAGAGGGCAGTCTAAGGCTCTATGTAATAGAGAAGGGAAAGTTTGAGGACAAAAAGAAAAGTGATGTGGCTCCGGTGATACTAGTTGATAGAGATTCAGCAAGGAGCCAGGATGAAACAACACGAAAAATTGATACGCCGACAAGTGGTGTGCTGGCTAATAATCTCAGTTATCGGCAGTTTGATCGGGAGTTTAATATTGATTCGATGCTTCAGAATAACTCTCAGTTAGAGAAAGAGCAGAAGGAACAGATGAATTTCTTTTTATAAAACTAAAAATTTTTAAATGAGATCTATTGAGAAAATGAGTTTTATTATTGTTTTGGTTGTGAGTGAAAAGATTCTTTTTATTATATTTTGCATTTTTGAGCAAATTATCGATATGATAGTCATATTGATGAATATCAGTGGTCTGAACACTAATTAATAAAAATTTTTTTTTCGATGTGAGAAATGCTCTTTATTAACTTTGAGAGTTGCGGCTGCTTAATGATAGAAAATTTTCAACAGAGACAGTAGCAACTAACGAAGTGTGGAAATATCAAAAGAATTAGCATTGTCTTGAAAAAAAGGTGGTAATTTCATTATAGCTTTTATAGATGTTTCGAGGTAGTTGTCGATACAACTAATCGTCAATGTCAGATTGAAAAGCGTACGAAAGGCAAATGGGATTTGAGGAGCAGGTGAATCCTTTGAAAGCAAAGCATCAAAGGATTAATTTTATACTTTCAAACTTAGATTCGCTATTAAACGGTAAACTTTAATGAAAATTTCTTTTTTCCAGGAGATCTTTCAGTTTCAATTGTTGGTATTTTACTTCATTTCGCAGACGAATCCGCGAGGGACGTTTCCTCTTTTTATAGTTTGATAAGATCCATATGATTCTATCATTTGATGGCTGAGTTCGAAACTTATCATTGCTTATTCATCGACTATAACTCAACTTTTCGACCAAACTAGCTGGAATTCTTTTATTGGGTGACTCAGTTCCAATTCGATTGCTACTGTGTGAATTTTCAAGCTTTCTGATTTGTATCATTCCATAATCATTCCAGGAATTAAGTTTTGTTTTTCACTAATTCATTTTCTCTTTTATACGTAACCTCTTTCTACTGTCCTGAAGCTCAGAGCAAATACTTCACTCATAATGAAATGATTCAACACTATAATAACCGTTTAAAGAAAGTCCATTCAGAATAAAAACGAGCTATTTATCAAAAATTTCGCTCAGGAAAGATCGATAATGGCTTAATTTACCGTTTAACGGAAAAATCTCGAAGACAGGCCTCTATATTTGTATGCCGCGCCTTCTCGAAAACAATTCAATCTCAATCAAATCGATCAACCACCATGAGCCAAGACAACCTTTTCCAACGACGCGCCATATCCGTTCCACTCCGTCTCGATCATTCACCTCCTCAAATTGACCCCAACCTCGTCGAAAACAAAATCACCCAAGAAGAATACAACCAATTCTGGTATGAACTCAAGGCCGTTACCGCGAGTTTAGAACGCAAGGAACAAATACTCCGAGTGATCAATCTGCTCATTCTAATAGGGCTGACGATATTCTTGATCATCACGGTCTGGAAGCAAACCTTAAGCGGATACTTTGTGTTCGGCATCCTCATTCTCTATCTCGTTACTTATGGCGTGTTTTCATATTTCTGGGATCGCATGATCGCAAACCAAAAAGCTCAATTCGTGAGGAAACAGAATCAGAGCGTATGGAATAACAGAAACCTTGAATGGAGTATCGATAGAGGCGTGCATCCTTTAAGGTACCCAAGATTAACCCAACTTGTATTGGCCGTGATTCCCGATGTTAATCTGACTTTTAATGATGCTTCAGGTAATAAAATAGTATTTCTTGCTCGGTTCTTATAACTTTATAGCAGCTCAACCAGGAGCGAATGGCGAGTATGGCACTTTAGTAGAACCTGTTGAAGCTTAACCAATCAATTTACATTTTATAATCGATAATCATGATAACATTGCACAATTAAAGAAAAAATGTTTTGAAGCTAGTTTTGAATCAACGGGAAATTGCACATTAGCATATCTGTCATTAACGCAAACTGAATCATTAGACCAAGCCCACTCAGAGTAGGGCAAAATCTAATGTTTTATCATTATGTTGATTCATAGCATAAGAATCGACGTTACTCAACTCACAATGAGTTGGGAAGGACCTGTGTATATTGTAATATATTGTAAAAACAGAATGGCGAAGTGTTGCGGATAACCCTTTGAATTATCATCTTGATATTAGACTGACCCGAATTATTTTGGCGGATTTATTAAAAGCTATTCCGTTTTTCAGAACAATTCTGATTTTGCTTAATCTTGTTGGTGTATACTCCCAAATTCATAATCTATTGATTTTATTAATTTCGAATAGCCCTACTTTGAATACCCCTACTTCGAATACCCCATGTCTCTGGACCTTGCAACTGTACTCCGAAAACAAGTTCGGCCTCGCCAATCGCAGGCGATTATCATCGAAATCGATAATAATTTCCGGATAAAAATCTCACTTACTGCTGCAGAAAAGGAGCTCTTTACTTGTCAATGGCTGTTGAGCGAAGCGATTCATAGGATTAGAGAAGAGGTTAAAAAACGGACCATTGACCTCGATATTTCAAAAATCGTGGCTTTGAAAACAAAAAACCAGATTTTGTCTTTGGATTACTGGCTTACTTTTCCAAATAAAACCCTATCATTATTTGAAGATGGGATTGTGCTTGTGCCAGTGTTCGGCTACTCCAAAACAATTCGCGAGCAGAAAAAACAGTTTTCGCAGCTCTCACGAGATGATTTCGTTTATGAAGCACAGGTCGGGAAGGGAGGCTTTGCCACCGTCCATCTCGGTAACGCGGTTCTTGTTGGTTTCGTCTGATTTTTCCCTAGCGAGGAGTTTATTGACAGGCAAGCTCTACGCAATGAAGCAGATCAAGAAGGATGTTTCGAATAAAAAACTCGTGAAGAGTATCACGAGAGAAAAGGAAGTATTATGCAGGCTCAAAGACCAGAAGCATGCCGCGCAGATCCATTTGGCCTTTCAGGATGTAAGAGCTCTACATCGCGAACTCTGGTGTGATAAAATCCATGTAGGAAGAATACTGCTATCTTGGCCTTGAGTATTTCACGGGCGGGAACCTTCGCTATCATTTGAGGCAACACAAGAAATTCGATGAGGAAAGAGCGCGGCAGATAATCGCTGAAACGATCGTCTGTCTGGAAACGCTGCATAGTAACAAGATCATCTATCGAGACCTCAAAGTAAGCCACATTCCTGTCTCCATATCAAATTTTATCATTCAATTAGCCTGAAAATTTGATGCTGGATATGGACGGCCATGTCTGCATCACTGACTTTGGCTTAAGCAAAATCGTAGCAAATCCTACGGATTTAAATTATTCTGTTTGCGGAACTATCGAGTAACGGGTATTTTCTAAATCCTGATGATAAATTTATATGATAGGACCCTCGCTCCTGAGGTCGGAAGTGATGTTGGATACTCATTTTCAGTGGATTACTATGGTCTAGGCAGTCTTGCCTACGAACTCGTTGTTGGGTTTCCACCGTCGCCTTGGATGGTAAAAAACAAATCTGAGAGATTGGTCAAGAACCAACGACATCGGGTGAGCTTCCCGGACCATTTGTCCGCGGAACTCCAAGATTTTCTCAAGAGGCTGTTGGATGAAAACCCGAAGTTGAGGCTCGGAGCTAATGGTGGCCTCAATGAGATCAAAAAACATCCTTGGTTACATTCTGTGAGGTTTATAGACATTTGCAATCAAATTTCGCCTCCTGTGATCGAGATAAATCCTTTAGTCAAGTACTTCGAAATCAAGAACCCTCTGCCTCGGACGGTGGACAATTTTGATGTTATAAAATTCTACGGCTCATCTTTGAAAGATACGAATAAAATTCCAGGTTTTGAGTTTGTTGCGCCTGCAGATAATCCTCTGACTCATAAGAGGTATTCATTAAAAAATGATGTGCAAAATACGCATTCGTTGCAGAAAAAACCTGCGAAACTTCATCCTTTGAATAATTGGGCGAACTTTAATAATAATAAAATGAATAATCCCTCGTTGAAGGTCTCTACCGAAGGGGGTATGAGCTGTGAGGTTTCAAAGAGAAAAATGAGCCTTACTCAGGCGAGTCAGTCGAGGTCTAATTCAAATTCGCGGCGAGGATCCGAAAATCAGATATCTCCTTGCAAAATTCAGTTAACACAGCAATTTGGAACGTCTAAATTTCGTCCAAACATACAAATGAAGGTTCGACCGAAGTTGCAGACTGTGTTAACTGGAACAGTCCCTAAAAGAGGTCAAACAGCTGAAAATGCAGAAGAATCTTTGAATTATAACGACCAAATGGATGAAAATTACTGCGGGGTTGATCAGTCGCTAAGTATTAAAATTAGGTGCTATCAATCAGTGCAAAAGCATGATTTTAGCAAGAGGTATGAGACGGAACCGAATGGAAGATTTTGAATCGGAACGTGTTTAGTCAGTTCTAATTTTTTTGAGTTTATATAGCTTTATTGTTTTGTTTTTTTTATCTTTAGTTAACAATCTCAATAAGTATAGAAAACTATGAGAACTACATGAAATTATAGATAAATATTTTTTCTGATAATGGCTTATTTTTTATTGCATGTGGATTATATCTTATTTGTTGTCGGGTTTACGGAATATATAATAATACCAATAGTTGGTTAAATGTCTGAATGTGTTGGGTGTAAGCTAACATAGGAAAATATCTACGACGGTAGCGATTATCTTCAGTCTTTAGAGAACTTATATATTTTCGAGGGTACTTGGATACTTTGTGAGTCCTGTCTGAATGGAATCGTTATGGGACATTTGGCGAGTGTTTCCATTTGGAAAGACTGTCGACTCAAATATCCCATCAATTTCTTGATTCATTCTTTTCCTTCCACGTTTTATCGAAAGATTAAATACTGTCCTATTTTTTATTATAGCCATTTGCTCTTGAGTCATTCCAACTTTGGTTCAAAGTGATTTCGTTGATAGCCATGATATTGGTACTCATCTCATTCGTGTTACTTTCGTGAGCTAAACTGGGAAAACGATTCTCACCAGGTTTTTCTGATTCAATCTGGGACAAAATAGATGAATATTCATTCCAATTTTGGCCGAACTCGAAAGATCAACTTGCCCGTTCATAGACTTGTCCATGCTGAGAAATTAAAAGTGTAATTTTTGCTTAATTATTCACATAAATGATATTTAAAGCAAATTCAAAACATTATATTTACCAAAGCAGGAATCTCTCTTGTCGATTTGCGCTTATTCGAGAATTCCGTATAAAGCACATCAAGAGAATGTAATTAAGTAGCAGTGTGATGAATGGGGTTATGAAGAAATCCTGGACGATTGATTTCGAGAATTTTGCAGCCCAAGAAAGAAGCTGCTGCTCAGAATTAATTCGAATCGAGATGGTTAATGCAACGACTGCCCCTGCAATTGACAATAGGATTGATAATATGATACTCACTACCCGAAGAGTTTTTTTACAACAAGAGACCTGGTTATCTTTCGATGAGGGTGCAATAGACCTTCATGGGTAATGTATTACAAAAAATTTGCTGGATATGATTTTACATTTGCGAATTAGTGTTTAGCTTGCTCTTTGTGGATGCTATAGACATTTTTAGCGACTTTCTAATAATAAATAGCACTGGGAGAACGATCACGAGTGGTGCTATCATGAGATAAATATCGAAGGATATAAATCCATCCTGAAAATTCGAATCGTCCTAATGAGAAGGGGTATATACTCAGTGAGTAAAGAGGGAAAAATCGATAAAATTACGTCATTTTTCATGTAGAGGGCCGAGGTACCTAATAGTGCCATAACTCTCGCATAATAAAGTAGGGCTCTAAATCCTTTGCTGGTATAGCCGGATTTCTTATACATATAAATATTTAAGAAAGGACTGAGTGATTACAGTTCAAGGGATCCCTCTTGAGATAGATGTAAGTTAAAGCGATAGAAGGTGGTAAATTCAATGCGCCTGCTATTGTTCCGAACTGAAACTGCAGCACATCGTAATAGTCAAAAACAAAATTTAGTTAGGAACTGTTGAATTCAAGTGGAAACTTGATAAACATAAAAAAGAAATTTCGAATTCCTTGCGTACATAGTAATCCAATCGAAAAAGAATATTTTTTCCTCTCCCAAAATAATACATTAGCAGCCTCTCTTTCTCATCTAGCTCAAGGGAATCTAGTAATACCTCCTCAGATCACTTTTGAGAAATGATAATTTTTTCTATAAACACAATAATGAACCATGGATTTCATAAAATAAAATCACCCAACATAAAATTCTGAAATCGAATATGAAGTAATGAAATAAAAACCTCTTGAAGGAATAACTTATGGTAACACATACTTCGCATGTTAGAATTCATATATTTTCAAGAGTACTTGGGTATTTCAATTTTTCTATATAAATTAATCGTTATTAGAAACTTCATTGATTATTCCACCCACAGTGATCGCCGACGGGAGCTTGGGACTAATTTCGCGGTTTCCTGCTCTTCTTCCACGTTTTATTATCTGCAGAGTGAAAATTCCTTCATTTTTTGGCGAATCTGGACTATTCCAACTCAAATCTTGGAGATAATTATCGTTTATAATGATCTGACTGCTTGGTACTTGGTTGCTGGGTTGAAATTCATTCTTGGGTGGGATAAAAGAGAGATTCTCTCCAGGTTTATCCAAATCAACCAGGACCATGGAGGATGAAGAATTATCAGCATGACCTCCTATGGGCTTGTCTGGAGAGGCTGCAGGGGAATTTAGTTCTAATTTTTCCTACGTTAACATGAAAATATTACCGAAAATGAATTTTAAATTTGATTACCAATTTCGGTTTTTGTTGGGATAGAGCGAAAATTGCAGCGAGTTTAATCACGTCTTTTTCAGTTATGGCCATCATAGCTGATCGTAATTTCGCGCCGATACGAGAATTACGCACAAAGCAAATTATGAGGACGTAATTGAGTAGGAGCGTAATGAAAGGAGTGATGAAGAAATCCTGGATGATTGCTTTTACGAATTTTGCGGCCCATGAGAGTTGCTGCTGGGAGTTTATTCGTATTGAGATGGTCAAGGCCACGACTGCTCCCGTGATCGACAGTAGGATTGATAATATGATACCTACGATTCTAAGCGCTCTTCTACAGGGAGTAATCTTTTTATCTTTCAGGGTTGATATAGGAAATGACCTTAATGAGGAAAAAACTGATTTAGTAGCTGAATAACTTGTTCTGTTACGCTTCTAAACTCTTTTTCGGTTTGCTGTTGGGTTGTATAGACATCTTGAGTGTCGTCCTAATAAGAAATAGAATTGGAAGGACTAGCACTAGTGGTGCTATCATGAGATAAATATCTAATGATATAAATTCATGCTGAAAATCCGAATCGTCCTAATAGGAAGTGTTCCATCGTCAGCAAAGAGAAGAAGATAATTGAATTACGTTGTTTTTCATAAAGGCTGCCGAAGTGCCCAGTAGAGCCATGATCCTCACATAATATAATAGAGCTCGAAGCCCTTTGCTTGTGTCGCCGGATTTCTTGTACATGTAAATGTTCAAGAAAGGATGCATTGCAGAGAAGTAGCTGAAGAATTTTCCATAGCCTTTTGGCACTCCTTTCTTCTTAATGCGATCAGTCCAACTAAACTGCTTATTGCATGTGTTCACCACAACCAGTGTCACAATCAATCCCAATGTGCTCACCACGATCACCCAGAACGACCATTGGAGATACAGAGGCGCACTGAAAATCGCAAGGATATTTGATAGAGTAAGTAGATGGAGATTAGATTCTTGATATAATCTTGCAAGCTGATTCTTCACATCGAAAATTGAGATATCCTCGCAATCACAGACTACATTACCTTGTGAATTTTTATTCTGAGAGCATCCTGCATTGCATTCAACCTCTTTGAAAGTGTTACTAGGATATGTGACTTGTATGGAAGTATCAACAGTGATGGGCTGCCAAGTGTTAGCGTCTTTGAACTCGAGAGTGAAATTCGTTGTTGGGACTGCGTGATTGCAACTCAAAGGGTCTCTTTTGAGATAGATATAGGTTAAAGCAATCACAGATGGCAGACTTTGGGCATTCGCAATTGTACCGAACTGGAGCTGGGGAGCGTCTGGATTCACATTTAGTTCTAGATTGTTTAACTGAGAAGAGCTATAAACTCCTGAGTACATCACGAAAGCGTCTGTAAAGATGTTTGTTTGAGGATTGCTACTTGTGTTCGCCTTTAGAGAGACATCTGAGAGCTGCTGCAAGGCGTCATAAGTGGAATTGAGCGCTTGGATTGAGAAATTGCTAAACAGCCCGCAGTCTAATTGAGTGATTTGATTGAAAGTGTTTGAGATAGTGTTTGCAGCGTCTTGAATCGCGGATGACAAATTTATGCCTGAATTAGCATTAAGAAGAGCATCCATCGTTGTAAGAGCTTTATTGAGTGCGTTGAGAGTCAAAGTGAGGGTCGAATTGTCGTTAAGATATGGATTTTGAGTGAGCACGTCAATCAATCGAAGCATATTATCCAAAGACTCTGGAGTAATATTTGAACCAGAAATAACATTGGTCGCTTGAGTAATTAATACTTGCTGGTATTTAAGCTGGTTGTCATACTCAGATTGAGGCATGCTGCAATCACTCAGATGAAATCCATTCAGGCAATTACAAACATTATTCGAGCAGCTTCCTTGATTTGAGCAATCTGCTGCGGAATGGCATGCACTGTGGGTGCCTGCAGTGGAAGGGCTACAGGTGGAAGTATCAAGACTGTTTTTGCAAAGAAGAAGCTGGTTAGCGATAGCAATTTGATCAATGAGAGAGTTGATATCACCAGTGGAGCCTGTAGTGAGAATGTTGCTGGAAGCAGTGTTGGCTTGTTGGAGAAGGTCAATGCCGTTCGTAGCAGATGAACTGAGACTCACATCTGCAGAGATTTTTGTGAGACAGCCATATTGGTTGGTCATGGTGACGATGATTGTAGCAGAGCTAATAGCTGGTAGGAAAAATGAGTGGTGAGTGTCGGAAGAGAAATCTGAGATGAGAATGGGCTCGCTTGAGTAAGGATTTGGCTTCTTGTACGCAACAGAATATTCTAAAGTCCCTCCGTCGGGATCCATCCATCCTTGAAGATTGAGACTGAAGCTAGTAGAGAGAGGAAGACCTCCGGTCATGGGATTGATTGTAAGTGATCCTCCATCCGAAGTCGGTCCACCTGACGTGCATGCTGCTGATGAGCTTGGATAGGCTATATATTGTGATGAAATATTAAGTATGGTGAATTTCAAGGAGAATTTACCAGTGCATTGACCATTATTTGGAGAAGCAGAAGTAGTGCAGGTCACACAGTCCGCAGAGATCGAAGCATTACAAAATGCACAAGAACAAACTAGATTCAATTGATATGTTTCCCAAAGTGTTGATGAATGTATTATTCTTACGTATGCAAGAGCCTTGAACAAGTTGAGCAGGAGGATTGCAACTCAAACACTGATTTGCACCAGGTCCATTACATGTTACACAAGAGGGGTCACATGCTATGGTATGGTATTATAACCATCATTAGCCAACTACAATAATTTCTGCTTACTAATGCAAGATCCTCCGATTAATTGTGCTGATGAATTACAAGTCAAGCATTCATTTGCTCCTGGTCCACTGCAAGTTGCACATGAAGAGTTACACACTTTATAGAGTTTATACCCATTATTTAAGTCAACTCAAACACCTTACCGATACAAGCTCCTGCTAATAATTGTGCTGGTGAATTGCAACTATCGCAATTATTTGGTCCAGGGCCGCTGCATGTTGCACAGGAAGAGTCACATGCTGTCAAAAAATGATGATATCAATTATTATTTCAGGCTAAGAATTGCTTCTTACTAATACAAGCTCCTCCTATCAATTGCGCTGGTAAGCTGCAACTGTCACAATCAGTTGGTCCAGGGCCACTACATGTTACGCAAGAAGAATCACAGTCTATTAAATTTAGAAATTAATATAATGAACTAAGTGTTCGCCAAGAGTATACCTAGACATTGGCCTGCTGTGAAATATCGAGAAGGAGGACAAGTGAGACACCCTGTATTACCTGGAGCGTTGCATGTCGCACAAGAAGAGTCACATGCTAAAGGATTTATTAATATCTCCATCATTTGAGTGAAATAACTTCCGCTTACTAATACAAGCTCCTCCTATCAATTCTGCGGGTGAATTGCAACTCAAACATTCATTCGCTGTTGGGCCGCTACATGTTGCACAAGAAGAATGACAGCCATTCGGATCTTTTAGGCTGTTAAGAAAAACACTTTATAAATCGATAATAATGTTACCTAAGCACTCGTTATCGATTAGAGTAAGGGGAAGCGTGCAGTCTGTGCATCCGCTAGGCCCTGGAGCATTGCACGACGCACAACTCGAATCGCAGGCTTTTTTTTTGTAAAATTAAAGGAAATAAATATGAATTTTCAAGTACTTATGCATGAATACTGATACAAAACTTTAGGCCATTCGCAACCTGTGCAGGCATTAGGGCCAGGACCATTGCAGCTCTGACAACTCGCGTCGCATGCTAGCAAATTGGAATTATAATTAAATGATATTTCGAGAGAATAATAAGCATACTAATGCACTGACTCTGGTAGTAAACTTTTGGCCAATCGCAAGCCGTGCATGAATGAGGACCAGGGCCATTACAGCTAACGCAACTGTTGTCACAAGCTATCAGATTAATAATTAGACAGATATTTTAATCACAATTTTACCAAAGCATTGGTTAGCGCTCAAATATTCTCCCGAATCGCAGGTGGTGCAATGGCTGCTTGTTGGACCAAAACATGTTGCGCAGGAAGAATGACATGCTAGAGGAAATAATTGGTAAGAAAGACAATGATATATTTGCGATTACTGATGCATGTGTCTTCATAAAGGACTTTTGGAGCGTCGCAATTGCAAGTTGTCCCATCTGGGCAGCTGGAACAGCTCGGATCACAAGCGGCCTGCACAACCATAGATCGAAGCCAAACGGATACGATGCTGGCAACTAGCAGAAAAGGAATTCGATTTCTCATTGTGGTAAATACTTAATATGTGTTTAATTAAATTAAAGCTAGTGCTGTTACAAAATGAGGATCGTTGAGACAAAGGAACTCACATTTATGAATCAAGACAAAATTGATTCAACCCTCCAATTGTTTAAGATTAGTTGTAGTTGGGATCAAGGTATAGAGATATTTAAGAAAAAAGGCCTTTGAAAAGAACAGGGAAAAAAATATTGAATATTAGAGGAGCTGCCTGCCATTCTGAGCCAGTTAGTGGCTTTAGCACCCTCCGCTGAGTGGGAGGAATTCAAAATTAGATGAGTGATGGCAGTTGTCATTTTTGCATTTAAAAATAATGCCTCATTAGAACTCTGATATCATATCTCCTGAGGCTCTTAAGTAAATTTAATTTGAGTTAAATCGTAGAAACTGATGCTGCTCTGCTTTGAAAACGCAGGACAGAAAGCTTCTTAGCGAAAGAGCTTAACTTCCACTCACTACAAGACTGAAAACTGAAGAACAAAAGCGGATACCTACGGGTCCAGTAAAGGCTTGCGTAGAACAAATTAACAAATCCAAGATCATTTACAGATTCCAGATTTTTCATTTTCCGCCGTCAAAATGAGCAACTCTGAGCACTTTTCAATAGTCTTTCTATCCACACGCGAGCCAGCTCTCCGTACAATGGGCTAGAATGGAAGCAACAAGTCATTCTACTCGTCGAAAGTCGTTATTATCTGATAAAGAACCTTAATTGGGGTATTTTGAAGAACATGGGGTTCTGTCACTTCGAGGAGCCATAGTAAAGACTTCATAGTTATAAGTTTTTAAAAACGGAGCTGCATATTTAATTTCTTGCTTTCTGTTCTTGTATCGAGTGAAATTCAAATAGTTTATACTTCATATAGAGTTGTCAAATAATGTATTACAATCATTAGAAAGTATAACTATCTTGCAAATGTGTGATTGGAAGAGAGATCTCGATAATTAGAAAACGTTTTAAGAGAGTAAAATTGGATTATTAGTCTAATACAGCGTTTTCAGGCTTCTCATTTAAATTTCTAATACACTCAAACTCAAATTTGCAAATTTAATTTCGAATCATTTCCGACAGTGGTTCTTGGAATGAAGCTTAAAATTTCGATATAGTTTGCCACTTCAATCAAAAGAAGGGAATAGTTATCAATTTCGGAAAGCAAGAGGTTGGTTCATATTCCCACATCTTTCAAAATAATTCAAGCATTGCATTTCAATTTGAGTTAAATTATATTGGTTTGATCGTGAAAGATCTCGTTTTTCCTCTTAAGACATCCCACTGTCATTTAAATTGCAGAGGTGGGCTTGAGAATTTAAATTCCGATTTCTTGCTTAATAATTTAAAAAGTGCTTTTCGATCAGATTCTGAGTTCCTGTGCATATTCCATCAAAATTAATTTTTTCCAAGACAAACTTTATACACTTTAAAGTTGAAAGTGAAACCCTTACTAGCAAAATCTAACTCGCATTAAGTCAATCTTGATTCAACCCTGCTCTCCTCTATAAAATAAGAGATCAACGTCATTTGTAGCTTACTTAGCCGGAGATAATTAACCATTGGTTCCAATATTGTATGGGAAGCGTATTTCTGTGATAATAAACTTAATTCATGGAAGATATTTTACGTGTTAATCACATGAGAACATTGGCGGAAGACATTATACTTGAAACAGAAATCCTGGAGTAGAAAACCAAAGGATTCTAATTTTCTCTGGTATGGCATCGCTCGCTGACCTAAAGCTATGTTATTAGTTCAAAATCTAACACTAGGTTTGGTAGTGGGAAGTTATCATAGATGATTTATCGATGGAATTAATTCCAACACTAACAAAGATATTTCTATTTAAAAAGTGCACAACTTTGCTTGTAAACAAAGAAGATATTAATTCCATCTAATTTTTAGTTCTATGACAATAATATGAGCTTCGGATCTTGTTTAGAGGTTGAGTCTACTTACTTTCTTGAATAGAGTTGATTCTGCAAGGTAATGATTCACCTCTGTTCTCACTATTTCCTTGAGAAATGGATTTCATACGTGTCCTAATTCCTGTCCCTATTATTGTAGCCCGTTGAGAATGGACGTTTCTATCCTGAATGAGATCCATTCCTGAAGTGTTCATTTTGTCATTGTGAAGAGAAGTTTCTTGGGTATAATTGGAATTGGCTCTCCATTTTCTGTGGACACGCTTTATTCTCGTTTCTTGCGATGGGAGCGAAAAATTTCTTGGCATCTTCAATCCAGGGCTCTCGGAGTGATTATATCTTGTCAAGTCAGTATCACCATCAAGCTTTGCAGCTCTTGGAAGTGGAGCTAGTGTTTGGTTTAAAGTTCCAGTGGGCCTCCTCATAGAAACAGATGATGGTTGATCCTTATCAGTCAGTAATACAATTAAAATACATGAGTTGGTATTAATTTTACTTCTCTCACGCTCTGCTTGGCTGAGCGCGAAGACCTTGAGAACCTCATTGAAAGTCGAATCATTTCTTCTTCAGTGAGTGTTTTCATGACATTTCGAATCCTCGGATTCTTGCCAGAATTTCGGACGAAGCATGCCAAGCTTATATAGTTGATGAGAAGTGTGAAGAATGGAGTGATGAAGGAGTCTTGGATGATTGCTTTTGCGAATTTTGCTGCCCAGGAAATTTGTTGTTGAGCATCAATTTGGATTGCAATGGTTAAAGCAACAATTGATCCTGTAATCGATAGAAGGATAGATAAAATGATTCCTGCTATCCTCATGATTTTCTTTGCTGTGGAAACTTTATTCTTTTCGGAAATTCGGGATAATCTCCGCCTAATTTACATAAGGGGTTATGAATAAAAAGAGCTGGTTACCTTGGAGAGTTGCTATTAGGTTCACGAACTGGCCTGATGACGGGTACTTTTAGAGCCTTTTTGATAAGAAATATGAACGGCAAAACCACCACAACTGGTGCTATCATAAGATAGATATCTACTGTGATAAATTCATCTTGAAAATCTGAATCTGATTTGTCATTCTTGCAAAATTATTTGTAATTAGAGAAAGAAAACGGAAAAATAAACAAATTACTTTGCTCTTCATGAAGAGTGCAGAAGTCCCCAGCAAGGCCATTAGCCTGACATAGTACAGCAGAGCTCTGTATCCTTTGCTTGTGCCAGCAGAGTTCGTATACAAAAAGATGTTCAGCAGAGGATGCATCACTGTGAAATAGAAAATGAATTTCCCAAAACCACTTGGCACTGCCCTTTTTTTCCTCAATCGTTCAGTTAAACAGAAATTTTTGTTGCATGTATTCACGACAATCAGTATTATTATCAAACCCAATGTGCTCACTACGATCACCCAGAACGACCATTGAAGATACAGAGGCGCACTGAAAATCGCAAGGATATTTGATACAGTTAACAGGTGCAGGTT
>ENA-UOTZ01000123-UOTZ01000123.1-compost-metagenome-genome-assembly--contig:-NODE-123-length-58519-cov-10.351562_pt1 | contig 58519 bp, 48 predicted proteins | sample MGYA00238144_ERZ746983 | MGnify/ENA primary metagenome ERZ746983 (study PRJEB28759, sample SAMN06268863) | compost metagenome | isolation source: single cell | place: USA: California, Emeryville, Joint...
ATTTTTGGGTAATCACTACCATCTACGAAATAGAAGACTACGTGAGTGCCTGGGAAATAATGGCGCCATAAGAGTTGTATCTTGGGTTGTCCTCCAACATCCCAAGCAGTAAGTTTGATGAACCCTTTTGTCTCAATTGTTTCAACATTGAAGCCAATCGTTGGTATAACGCTTACTATTTGATCAAGCTTCAATACATAAAGAGCAGTCGTCTTTCCGCAGGCATCTAACCCCAAGAACAGAGCTCTCTTTTCGATCTTCTTGCTCTTGATTAAATCCTTTGCCGCCTCCTTGTCAAATAGGCATTTCAGAGCGCCTTGAGTAAATGGTTCGACAGCCTCTTTAATAATTCTGTCAACATCAATATCTGAGACCTCTTTGTCGGGATTTTGATCAATGAGATCATGCGCTTGTGCCTTCACGTCATCAATCACTGCGAGTACTTTCGCTTTCAAAGCTTCTGCGATCTTATCTACTTTCTCCTTTTTGCTGATTGGCTCCATATTTGAGATTCAGGATCTAATTATATAATTTTACCTCAATACTAAGAAGATTCCGATCTTAATATCGATCTTGATATCGTTATTAGAATTCAACTATTTTGAAGAATGAAGAATGAAAAAAAAAATCTTTGGTTCAACGTGTTATATAATTTCGATCTTAATATCGATCTTGATATTGTTACTAGAATTCAACTATTTTGAAGAATGAAGAATAAAAAAAAAAATTCTTTGTTTCAACGTGTAATGTCTTAATTATCTAATCTAGCTATATCTATTTCGGGTTCACGGATCGCTTTTGAAAAATTCAATTAATTGGAGACACCCTAAATGCTAATATGTCTGAGTTCTACATTCTAACTATTATCAAATGTCGTCCTTCTGCCTCGTTATAAAAATCGCTGGGTGATGTCTTCTTGTGTACTTCCCTTGCATTTTGCCTTTGTTGATGTCCTAATCGCACGAATCAAAACCGATATTAGATATATTTATACCTTCTTAACTCTGTCCACCTCTTCATAGACGTCACGGAATACTTCAGCTATGTTCATTTTCATTAAATGATCATAACGCTCGGCCCTTTTCATATTCTTTGGTTGGTAGTATTCTTTATGAACCGCATCATAATATTGGTAGGTATCGGTATCCACCGACGTTTCGTCAAATGAGCTCTCTTCTTCTTTCCCTTGAGTAACAGGTTCAACGTGAACATTTGGATATTTAATTGAAACTGAGTTTTTGAATTTTTTCGCGATTCTGGGTCGGCTATCTTCATAATTATGCAGCAGACTGTTTGTAACCAGCTCTCCATTTCTGTATAAAGGGTTGAAGTATGACTGCAAAAATTTCGATTCACTTTTTGATCTTTTTGTGCTGCTTCGTCTTCCACCGCTTGAATTAACATTTTTCATATGAGCAGATTTCTTCGTTGTAGTCTGGTCAGGAGACGCTCTTCTCAGCGTGTTCTGAGAGCTTTTCACTTTTTCTCTGTGAGATTCTTCTGTAGAGAGTGGATTTCTTTGAGTAGCAAGCTGCTGCTGAGGTTTCAGCAAGGCAAGATTCAAGTTCATGCTCATAGCTTCGTTTTTTGAATTAGAATTGCCAGGTCGATTCTTTTCATTAATTGTTCTGCTTGTAAGAGACTGAACGCGCTCTTTCGATGCGCTGTCTGATCTATGAAAGTGACTTCTATCAGTATTCACAGAATGTCGAGATGGTCCTTGATGCGATTCCGTAATATAATACCGTTGTGATGTCTCCTGCATTGCTAATGGGTCGGATTCGCTTGAAGAGGTGTTTAAATAACGCTTTGAGGTCTTATTTTTTTGAGGCTGAATAATTTTAGGAAGAGCTGCTATAGTAGCTAGGACATCTAGTGGCTTTGATCTGGTGTTTAATACTACTTTTCCGATTCTCTTATTATCATTCCTCTCTTTTAACCATTGAGAGAAAGCTTGCTGATTATTCTGTTTCAATTGATCAAGGAATTGGGTCATTTGTTGTCGTTCAGTATCATTTTGTTCACTTTCTGGTAAAATATTATAAGCCTTTTTCAAAGCAGGTCCCCCTCGTGAGTATGACTGGTTCTGAATAGTAGAGTTGCTAGCTTTCGTCCTATCGACTTCAGTGTTGCTGCGCGCGTTATTGTCCGAAACGTCTCCCATTCGCTTGGGTGTGCTTCTGGATCTTACTATTTTCTGAAGTTGATATTGCGGCCTTCGAGAGAGTGCTTCCCGGTAAGGCAAAACGGGTTGTTCACGGAACAAGATCTGATTGAGATTGTTTTGATAATAAGAAGAGCTCATTAGCATCAATCCATGACGAGGTGAATCACCTTTGTTGTTAACTTGGTATGTCGCTTTCACCTCTTGCTTTATTCTTTCCTGATTCGCTGTTCCACAGAGATAACTGAAGTTGCATCTCGAGTCACGTGAGGCTGAATGCATAACTAAGCACACAAAATTTATTTTGGCTCCTGTAGTAAAATATTATTTTTCAGCTCGTATCATTGTAACTTCAATCAATAAATGTTTATTTAATTGGACATTTAGCAAACATTGTTTTGGGAAAGGTCTACCATTATTATTGTCATATAAAGATTATGACTATGATACATTCAATATATAATTCAAAAGAACCTAATTCAAAAGGGCTCAAGCTAATTAAACAACATAAAAGATTTATTTTAGGCATTCTCTCTACTTTATTAGCTAAAACTCATCAAATAAGATCCGTCTTGTAATACTAAACTCGACGCCTTGGAACGGTTGGGAATTAGATTCTTTGATTGGAGTCGTTGGCACCAAAATATTTTGGGACCTGTAAATAAGAAGAATTTATTTAGACATAAAATTCATCATCTATTTATTTTACGTTTCTGGTATCGTGTATTCTACTTGCTGTTTTTGGACCTTCGGCTCTTCAATTTCAAAACTACTTTCTTTTCGCAATCTGGACGTATACGTCGAATTCTGTCTCAGCATCTTTAATTTTTCTTCAATGCTCGAGCTTCTTAAGCTCGAAGTGTAATTTGTTGACATCCTCTCCAAATTCAGTCGCAGAGAGCTCAGTTCGCCATAATTTGACCTTCTGGACTCCGAATCCCGAATCTTTGGTGCTGAGCGGTCAAAATTAGAGTACAATGACCTCAAGCCTCTCTGTAATAGTCTTTCTTTCTTCACATCCACGGTTTTTATTTCCAAAGTCTCCACGTGCGCCTTCTGAGAATTTGATTTCGAGTGAGGCTCAGAACGTCCGAAAATGTCAGAAAATGTTTCAACACGATTCGAAGACCCTTTTGAATCTCCAAACCTGTTTGAGTTGTCGCATTCCAGTTGCATTGAATTCTCACCATGGCTGTTTTTATGAGTTTTGGGTGGGATTGAACTAAAATTCAACATACTAGAATTAACTCGATCATCCGAGGTCTTTCCGAAAAGATTTTTAAATGGATTGCCTTGAATGAAACGATAAGAGAGAAATAGAGGAGGAGGATTACTGTCTGCGTTGAAGGAGTGATTTCCTGATTTCTCCCTCACAGTGGAAACCATGGGTTTATTGCTGCTGTTTATGAGTCGAGAGTTGGAGTGAATGAATGTATTGAAGGGCTTTGATTCGGAACAAGAATTTTCACAGATTTTTTCTTTTCCCGACGGAGGAGCTAACGTGGTTTTCTGTTGAGCAAGCAGCTCTTCCAGTCTCTTGAGTCGACTTTTGAGGCTCTTTATCAATTTCTCTCCCAATTCGTAATCTTCAACAAGTTTCAACGTAAATTTTATGAATTTTTTATTTCTGCAATCCTTTTTCACCATCTGTTATTATAGCTAATTAGCAAACTGAAAGGTATATATTTTCGTTACCTCTATCAAGTCTTCCATATATTCTTGAAATTCGATTGTTTCATTTTGCATTTGAGAGGTGATTCTAAGCTTATCGATCAGCGTGAAAATCTCTTTAGTTGTTTTTGATTCGATTTCTTTGGTTAGTTTTGTTTCAATGCCCTTGTCTTTTTGATTCTGATTGCCTTTCTCAGGACTGAGCTCGTGGATGACTCTCAGTAGTATAAATCTGAAATAAAGCTGGGATTTTATACGAGCATTCTATCACAAATGGGGTTAATTGGTGAATTTATAGGGAGGACAACTTACTTTATTCAGCAAATGATGCATCAAGTCATCAGAAGTAATCACGTTTGATTTTTCTGCTGATGCTTTTCCCATGATGCTGTTTATCTCAATGGTTGTTTTATTTCTGATCTTTTCTATAAATCCCTCGAAAAATGCTGTGTCTGTTATCTTATTTCTTAATCCGGAAAGAAACTTCCCAAAGTCTCGTAAGAGGATGGCTGAGTCTTTATGTTTGGCTCTAAAAAAGGGAGTTATGAGGGGATTGGGGAGGCGATTTACTCGATGATTTCAGCCGGTTTTCCGATAATGTTGTCTTTTAAGAAGTTTTTCCATTTGCTGTCGAAGTAATCAGGTGCATAAGACTTGATAAGTTCTATTTCTGAGAATTGGCAGGCCATTCCCTTGTGCTAGCAGTAGTTGAGAAGAGAGAATGAAGTTTGTTTTTTGGAACTTTTAATTGTATACAGAATTTGAGTATTTTTTCGTTTAAAAGTTTGCCGCGTAATCAAAATATTTTACTACTACAAATCCCGCATAGAACGAGTGCATATTTTACTTAGACATGTTTTAGAAGCAATTAAGACAGTTAATGTATTTTATGCACATAAATCATCGAAGTATCTCTCTTAAATAAGAAAAGTTTAAATTCTGACAAGCTTGTAGATGTTTAAAAAGCACCAGGCAACATTGAATTTGGAAAACGGATACTGATGAATAAGATATTATTAGGTGACTAGGAATGAACGCAAAGATGACATTTCAGGCTGGTATTGTTCTCGATAAATTCAAACACATCGGATGCGTTAGGAGAGAAACAAGCTAAAAGAGAGAAGGCACAAGTGTTAATAGGGAGAAAACCTGATTGACTGGATGTTCCTGAATGTAATTATTGCAAATTATTGGGACTTGATTTGCTAGCGTATTTCTGATCGAGCTCTTGGAGCTGAAGTTTTGAAACACTCATTGAAAGAGTTTACATATTTTTCGTTTATCCTTTTTGAGAGGCTCTTCGATCAATATCATTTATCGTAAATACCAAATGTGGTGATAAATAAATTAAGTGGAGAAACAGAGAAAGCATTTTTTAGTAGAATGGAGCCTATGTATTTTAATTAATATATTGTTATAATGTTTTTCAGTGCGTCTTAGAAGCCTAGCATTCTCTGTGTGGAATATGGATACAAAAATTCTCAAAATCGTATTTCCTCCTATTACTAGATATCCTCCTCGTATGCTAGAGTTAAAAATGTAAAATCTCCAAGGCAGAGCTCACTTCATGAAAAACTCATATAGAGTTGGATTGGAAGGAAAGAAGTAGACTCCATAAAGATTTTGATTGATTTCGGTTGGAATTGCCTTCTTTTGCTTTTTTCAACCATAGCACTCCACATACCAAATAAACTAAGCGACGAAAAGGTTAGGTTATATTATCCTTCGTTATTAATGTGGCCATTATGTCCATTTAGAGACAGAGTGAACCACTTACCCATCAGAAACTACATAAAAGAGTCAAGAAAATCACTGCTGTATTTTCGCTAGACTTTTATTTCTCAGAAAATTCTTTGAGAAGTTGAAGCAATAGATGCTTGAATACTTCCTCACTTCTTCGTTTTTGACTAGACTACAAGCTATCGGCGCCCTCAGATTGCAAATCTTAACCCATCAAATGAGTCTGGCACTTTCAACCCGATTTCTCTTTTTCTATGTGTAGCATACCGCGAATAAATTTAAAAAGGTAACTCTGAAATTTTGAGATAAAAATGGCGCTTCTCTTTGAACTTTAGCATCATGAGACAGAACATACCGATTCAAGTCAGAAATCAATTTCTTATTCGTTCTGGCCTTTCCACTGGTTTGAGATGCCTGCGTTAAAGCCTTTATATCTATACTAGTTTCGTCACTCATAATTTTCATATTGAAGAGTCCATAGCAGCGCTTCTCAACCTCCAGAGCACTGTTGTGGGCACATTTATATTTTAATTCAACTCAATTTTCACAAAAATCGGTGTATCTACATCATATCCGGTCGAAATTTGTTGATTCAATGCGAGGATCAGAATAGCATTTATCTGAAAATTGCAATTCTTTTTTTAAAAAAATTTAGAAATCCAAATTTTTCTGAATGTCGGAAGGACAAAGTCCCAAAATTGATGACAGTCTTCTATTTGCCATCGCACTTTCACGCAATCTAAACGTATTGAATCTCACTTCCGTTGACATATAACAAGCAATCTTTTTTTTTTCTTCGGAAATTATAGGATAAGCAAATGTTAGAAGAAAAATCATCAGAAACCGTCAAAGTAATTGAATGCTATATTGCCCTTGTCGTCAACTTCCCTTTAGGACTTCATCCAAAAAGTCATAGAGAACTGCGAATCACAAGCGGAGTTCAAAAAGCGCCACCTTCAGCAGCTTAAAGATGTTTTCGCTAACTCAGGTGACAATGGTAACTTAAAACTCGAGAGACTGTCCTTAAACAAACTCATTCACTAGCTCAACAGCTTTCTGTGGAACAGCTCTCAAAGCTGAATGATCTAAGCTGCTATTTCCTTCAAAAGTGCACCATTTCCAAAATCGATTTCAGTAAACCACAGTTCCTCTCAACTTTATTAACACCTATAGGTCTAACGAATAATATCATGGATGTTCTTGCAATGATCCTGCATTATATCATGGCTCAATCAGGCAGAATAGCGAAATTGGTTGATTTTGATAAATTGTTTTCGATTTCTAACCACAATACACATTTTCAGATCGAAGAGAAGCAGATCAACTCTGAACAACTAGAGAAAATGATCAAAGAGATTCAATCGCAATTAGTTTGCTTGCTAGATCCCGCTGGAAGCTCCTTCAATAATCTTAACAAAGTCAGAGAGGTATTTGTTGCAAGTTTCTGAGGATTGTATAGTTGACTAATACCCCTAGAACTTGAAAAACAGCCAACAGTTTGAGGACATGGGCTTCATAATGAGAGCAAACAGCCAGAAGCAAGCCTTTATGAAAAAGGACTCTTCAATATTTGCAAAATTGCTTCAAATTAAAGATCAAAATACTCTCTATGCGACTTTCTTTGCAAAGATGGTCAACAGAGGTCTCATCACCCTTGAACAGGAGCTTTTCAAGCCGCTGCTTGACTTATCAGAGACACTCTTGAAGCATAGAATTGCTTCCGATGAGGCTAGCGTCCTTGGATGGATCTCTACATTCCTTAAGTTGAGCCCAATTAAAGGCAGGCTTCTCGAATCGATTTTCAACTGCATCGGAAACATCCCAGAAAATTCACTCATTGCTCTAACAGAAACAATTACCCAAACTCCACTTGAAAAAGTATTATCATCAGAAATGAATATTTTAATCTAATTTACCCGATTTACTAGGCTGAGGACCTCGATAGATTCCTTGAAATAATCGTTAAAGTTGGCGGCAACGCCCAAAACGAGAACCTTTCGAATTTGAATCGTCTCCTTGAAATCTTCTCAAACTTTGTGAAATTCTATTACAATGAAGGTATCCCTGCGAATAAAGGAGTTGCTACTCTTTTGAATTTGAATAAATTGCTTGGCTACGCCTTGGGCTTCACCGAAAAGAAAGTGGCATCTGGACAGGAAGAATTGAAGATAGATGTCCAACAAACTCAACAGTAAGCGATTTCCCTTCAATGGAGTTTGTTAAGAAATTTTAACTTCATTCTACAGGAGTGACCTTGCCACTAAAGGAGCATTGTCAATGAAATCACCAGAATCTATCACCAGCGAGTCTTTAGGACTTAACGACGATTTGAGCGAGGGACTCCCAATTGATTTGGTAACCATTGACTTGGGCAAAAAAGCACTAACAAATACTTTAGCAAGGAACTTCCAGCAAACTATCTGAACCAACTCTCAAGAAATTCGAAGGTTCGGAGAGAATCCCTGAGAAAAAAAGCGTGGATTTTGGAATTAAAGTTGACACCATCGATCGGATCCAAAGAATTCTCGATAGCTATTTCTCTCTTTGGGTAACCTCCATCATTTAATCTCAGTGTTGACGTTGTGCTTTCTTCAACTAGCAAACCTTGTTTGACAAACCTACAGTTGATTCGACGATAAACTTTGCTACTATCGCTTCTCTGCTCGAGATCGTTTGGAACACCTCGATTAACACCAAGCATTCAAACCTGAAGAAAGTGATGGCAGAGTTTAGCCTCAGATTCACAAATCTCGTACTGGGCAGCTCGATTCTTCAATCAAACATTGAATTCACCAGCTCTCTAATCAAATACGTCCAGCAATTGCTATTATCCGTATTCTCTAACCTAAGGCTCAAAGAGCAGTTTATCTTCATCTTCCAATCCCTTGCAATAATCGGTGATTCTCTAAAGGTCAAGCACGCCGATCTGATCGCCGATTTCGCTCGCAGCCTGATTAAAAAACTCAGTGAACAAGATTTTGCTGACCGAAATAAACTTTACCTTCATCTCACACTGCATCAACTGTTCAAACTCATCCCTTCTAGCCATAAACCTGAGCTTTTCTCAATCTTTTTGACTAAGATCGCTCAAGAATTCCAGAATTCTACTGCGTTCAACCTCGTTGAAATCGCTTATCAAACTTTGGTATTTGCTGAGGACGCTATCGCACCTATAGACTTAACTATCTTCGAAATCATCAATAACAAGAGTGACATCGACTTGGCAACCTGCACGGACCACACTCTCCTCGCCAAAAATTTTGTCATTTCGAAATCAGTGCTTAGGACAGTCACTCTTCCTTCATGGTTCACTGACGAGAACAAAGAGAAGCTGGTTCAACTCACTAATGTCTTGAATCAAAAGCAGTCATCATTCAATCAAGCATCGGACCAATTGATTGCAATGATCTTCCATTTTAATCTCATTTGCAAAAATTTCTCCAGCTCGTTCCAGCCGCACTCATTAGTGGCTCAAGTTGACAAATTCAAAGGCAATTTTAGCTCAAACAACTTCTTCAAACTCATCGGGTGCCTTCAGAGCGACCTCACAAATATTTCGGACAGCCAGTCAACAGAGGTTCAGCGAACTCATTTCACCGAGCAAATCGCCTCACTGTTCAGGATTAATTATCTTCTTAAAACGCATTTGGAAAGCGGAAAGGCGAAGGGAGGAGAAGAAGAGAAAGCTGACGAGAAAATGCAGTCAGAGGAAGAGACGAAATTGCTCAGCGAGAGCATTCTAAAGGTCCTAAAGAACATCAAAGACGCTCAACAAATCACCAAAGTGAATCATCAAAAAGAAGCTCAAATTCTGCTGACAGCAAATAAATTCCAACCTGTACCTGTTGTTCAAGAATTCGTTAGGTCTCTCCTTGAATTGACCAGTATTTGCGGTTTCCCTGGGCTCAAGAAGTTTACCAAGAACCTTGAAGGCGTCACCGAAGAGTACTCAAGCACGAAAACTTGGTATCATCACCTTAAAGACACTAAATTGCAGGATTTCGCCCAGCTCAATAAGAACAAAGACTTGATGACCTTGATGATTAAATGCCACGCAATCGCTATGAATCCTTTCATGAATGCAGAAACCTTCAAACTTCCTGCTGAGCTCAGAGAGGTCAGAGCGTCTACTAACCTCGCAAGCCTGCTCTGCATGGAATTAATTAAGCTGTTCTCCTACTTGGTAAATATATATCAAGTGCATTACAAGACATCGGTCGCAGTAGAAAGCTTAAACGAGTTCCTTTGTCTCAGTCAGCAGTATTGCATCATGGACCCCAAGCTCCACGAGCACCTCACGAAAGACGCATTGGTCGAACTCTTCTTTAAAGCGAGCGAGTCGACCGCGATCAAGTTAAGATTTGCAGGTTTCCTCACGAAATTCAAAGAAGTTTGCATGGAATCTGCTGCAGTGAAATTAGCCACGGATGTCCTTTACGCCAAAGACGTCGATAGGAATTTGCAGAAAATAGTGTACAGCACTGTGAAATCCCTCATCACCCACATTCATAAGGGTCATTTGAAAGACCCTCTTGTCAAACTCGGATTCGTGTCACTTTTTTCGATCATCGGAGATAGTATCAACTACTTCGACACTGATCACCTGAACGAATTACTCACCAACATCTACAGCTCTTCGTTCGGAAACCTAAGCGTGTCACTGCTCAACAACTTCATCAGCGTCATTTTCTGCCCGAACCGCTACTATCCAAGCATCAAAAAAGCGTTCACCAAGCACCAGTTTGCTGAAAGAGAAAAATTCAAAAACTACTTCCAAGAAAAGACGCTCGGCTCATTATTCGAGTTCATTCTGCAGTTCTTCGCTGAAGACTCTTTCCCAGAAGATATCATCGGAGGAGAAGGAGGACTGGAAGAGTCCAAAGACAAAGACCTGGAAGACGAGGATGATGAGAAAGTCGGACTTCTTACTGAAGAACTTCTGGGAGGTGGAAGAAAGGCAGGATTGAAGTCTTCGAAGGGAAAAGCGAAGAAGAAATACATCGGAGGCATCGAGAAAGACGCGCCGAAGACCAAGAAGAGCAAGCAACCGAACAAAAGCAAAAGCGACTTGGAAATCATCACAGAAGAGTCGAAAGGAGGTGATCCTTTGAAAAAATACTCGGATATTAGAAAGCGAATGATTCGACAATTTTACTCAGAATTTTACAAACTTGCCAGCGATGCTACATTCGAAGCTTTCGTTATTGAGAGAATCATCTACCCTCCCTATTCCTGGAGCGAAATTCTCGACTTGTACTCGGGATTAATGGAAGCTGATAAACTCATAAAGAAAGAAGAGACTTTCACCATAACTTCTAGGCTGCAGGTTCAAAGATTTTTCTCTTTCATTGGCGAGTTAGTTGTGCAATTCAAGAATTACCAAGACAAACAAGCGCTTCCGGAGGAGGCGTTCCTAAAGGGGCTTTTAACTTTGACAACGATGCTCGTGAAGCAGCTCTTTGAGTCAATTCTAGAGACAATGCAGCAGCAAACAGACACTCAGGTCGTAGAGTTAAAATACCTCACAATGACATTCGACAGCATCGCGTTACTCATGAAGGAAATCTCAAAGCATTTATTCAAAGACTTGAAAAACGCGCTTGAGCATGACGATCAGATTATTTTTGTTTGCCTCAGATTCCTGGATTCAGCGTCGGAGGTTCGCCCGACTAACCCAAAAATGCAAGCTATTTTTGATAATTTGACTCTCTCTATCTTCGATTTCATTACCAAATTGGTTAAAAACTTCGGTAACCTTTAAATACTCCCTTCATATTTGCTAATTTTTTCGTTCTGTAGATTCGAAGGACCAAGCTTCAGCCCGTCCTCAACGATTTGAGCTTGAAGTACTCGATCAACCTAAGGAGGAGCCACTGGTTTGCACATACAATATCACTGGAGACAGACACACAAATCAGCATTGGTATCATTGCTACACCTGCGGTCTTGTCGATCACACTGGAGCGTGCTCTGTCTGCGCAAAAGCTTGCCACATGGGCCATGATGTCTCCTACGCTGGCCAATCGAACTTCTTCTGTGACTGTGCAGTCGGCTCAGGGACCCAGCCTTGCAAAATCTACAAGCCTGCGCAGCCAAAGGCCTCCGGAGGTCTGTTTAGTGCTGGCGATGGCCTGAAGTTGATGAAGAAAATGGCGGGAGATCGACCAGATTTAGGCCTCAAATCCCGCAAAGAAACCGAACAGAGAGATCTATTTAAATTCCAAGCTCCAGAAGGAGGACCTGGCGGCGCAGGAGGATTATTCGGTAGCGCCAAAGCACACAATCCGTTCGAAGACGCAAACGAAGAGAGAAGCTCCTTGCTCTACGAGGGCGAAGAAGAGAAGTTAGAAGGATACTCCAGCGACTCTGAAAAAGACGAGCTCAGTGGCAGCGAAGACCTTAATTTCCTTCACGAAAACTTGAAGATCAGAGCCGGTTCACTCTTCCCGCATAAGTTCCTGAGCAGCAAATTGAAGGGGTTGAGTCTAGGAAAGCTGAACCTCAGTCTCCAATCAAAACTTGCAGCATCCTACATCTCACCTGCTGACTTTAGCAAGGACAGAGGACTAGAAAGCAGCTCCAAAATAGAACAGGAAGCCTCGGATGAGGATTCCGTTTCTCTCGGCCATATTCAAGACTATATCGAAGAGCGCAGCCTCATGAGTAATATGAGTTTTGCTGTGTCGCCTGTAAGGGCTTTCGGCTCAAATGCTGACGAGAGAGGGCTAAAACAGAAATTGGAGTCAGGATTCTCTCCTGAAGGCAGATTTAATGAAATCTTCCAAGAGTTCGCTGAGAAGAAAGTGAACAAGAAGTTCAACTACTCTGGCTGCATCCTCCAGATCATCCAAAGCGTCCTTGAGAACTATATTCAGAAAATGCAAGGCCAGACGATGGTTGAAGAGAGCACTGAGGCAGTAGCTGAGAAAGGCTCAGAGTTTGTTGATTTTAGCCTGATTATGGACACGACTGTGGCTCAGAGCCTCGAGCCTATGGCTGGAGGTCCTACTCGTATTTTGATGGCCGGTTTCGAGATCAGAATTCGTCCAGAGCACCTTGGCAATAGCGACAGAGGAATCATCTCGTTATTACATAGCACGAATCCGCCGTTCAAGAAGCAGATAGACTACAACGGCAAGAATTTCATCGCGGTCTGTGAAGCAGATAGAATCTCGATTTACGACAAGAAAACTATTTTTGCATCCCTTACCAGCGGAGAGAAGAAGAGCTCGAACCTCGTGCTGAAAGGACAAGCTGGAAAAGTAGAAGAAATTGCCACTAAGATCGACAAAACGCGCTGCTTGTCAAGAATCGCTATGCGAGAAGTTATCCTCTCCATCGCTTTCAACAGAGAGGCCTCAGATCTCCTCGCCGTGGCCGGAATAAGCAGTTGCTTCGTTCTGAACCTCGATGCCAACGGCAAAGCAACCAGCAACCTCCGCCAAATCAACTTCGATGCTGAAAGCGAGTTTATCATCAGGATGCAATGGCTTCCTAAAAGCAAGGTAAATCCTCACACTCTCTTTTTCATTTTTCTTAACTCACCACTTTGCCCAGACTCACCTTATGATCGGTACCCTCAGAATGATCAAAGTCTTCGACATCACTCAAGATTGCCAAAATCCTGTCCTATTCCTTCTGACTCTTGATGCTTACCTTCGAGATTTTAATGTGTCTCTGAGACCTGGCTCACAATGTAACAAAACATCCCTCCGTTCAAGATCACTCATATTTTTTTTTTATTTAAACAGCTGAATACAGAGTTGTAGTTACCAGCGCTGATGGCCAGATCTTCCAACACACGTTTGACTTAAACCTCTGCACTGTAGCGACCTGCGAAGAGTTATACATGGTAGAAACGATAACACTTCCCGCGGATAAGAAACCCAGACACAATAAGGCTGCAATCGCTATGCATACTTCCCCACTGTCAAAATTAACGTTCTTCTCGTTTGATGACGGTGTTATGCTGATGGGAGCAATCAATGACAAGGATGGCGAACTTATCAACGCGCAGCGCTTAAATCTATTTGAAAACAAAGAAAAGGCTGCTGCGTTTGCAAATTTGCCGAAGTACGGAAATGTGTTCTCGCACTATGAGGATATCGCTGTGAACGAAGAACGCTACTTGGCATGCGCAATGCTACGAAAAACACCGGGAACGAGTCCATTCCAACCTGGAGGAATCGGAGTGCCAGTGCTTATTGAAACGAAGAAAAACTCGATCACTTATACTCCATTTATGAACACTCCTTCAATCAGGGTAAATTAGTAATGATATACAGGTTTATAATTAACTTTATAGTCCGATGGATTCACCGTTCTTGACCATGCGACTTCAGGAGAAAAGCAACACTATATCCTATCGCTTCTGGAGGACGGAAATCTACAATTGAATGCTGTAGGAGCAGCTGCTGCAGGACAGGACATTGAAGTTAAAACCGGTGAATCCGAGATTGTAAAGCAATTTGCTGAGATCAGAGAAATTTGGAACTCAAGCGGGCAACCAGATGAAAAATCTGAAACGAGAAAGTTAATAGAGGCTGAGTTGCTAGAGCCGCGCAAAAAACCAAAGTTCATTATCGATTTCCCAGAGAAAGGAGTAAAGCTGGAGAGCAACATTATCCAATTCCAAAAGGATCTTTCGGCCTTTAACGGGAAAACAAATCTTGATCCTGTCACCTATAACTTCCAATTCAAAGCTAAATTCACGGTATACCATCCTCTTCATTCCATCCCAACCCTCTAATCTCTTTACATTAGTGCAATATCAAGATCAAAAATCCTGAATACTTAATTTATGGCCTTCATATCAGAATTTCGAGCAGGGCTCCTCTCAAACTCAATGTAATATTCGTTTTTTAGAAAGGGTAGCTAAACTAATACTATCAGCTCTATAATCGCGAGTGGATGATCAAAGAGCGCGAGGGATTCTTCGACATAGCGCTAACTCCACAAGAAGCTGCCTACACCTCGCTTCTTGGAGAACTTGAATTTACCATTGGTTACAACGCCAACCTCATCAAGAGTAAACTTTTCTATTTTTTCCACTGAGAATTAACTTCTCCTTTAGAAATGCCTTTTGGAATTTTAGTCGTTAGCACATACGGAAACAAAATAGAGAACTTCGAACAAGATTACAAGCCTGATTTTATTCGCCCTCTGTATGAGAAACTCCGTGCTACGAAGAAAACAGGCAAGAAAGCTGATGATGCTTATGAAGGTTTCTCATTGGATTTCCTCACTGAGAATAAAGACGAGTCTCTTGGCATGAACATCAAGCAAACAGCACTGAATCTCGTCAGCATGTTACAGTTCACGAAGCTCGATATCACTCAGAACGACCCTAAGACGATCGAGGAGTTGATTTCGAAACTGAAATTGATCGTGGCTGAAACAAAGGATAACTCCGTCAGCAGAGCCTGCCGTATGCTGATTAAATCTTTACTGGGAGTGCAAATCGACATCCAAGGCATTCCAAGAGAAGATGTGATACTGGGGCACGAGTTGAATTACTACACATCAAAAGACTTTACCATGATCAAAAACATCTACCAGCGTCTCCATGGCTCAAGTCCTCTTTCGCTGGACGAACTAGCTGATATCATCAGATACGTTAATAAGGTCCAAGCAAAGCGACCAGCGCAGATCCTCAAAATATTCGCTGAGTACCCAGGAATTTTGACTTCCGTTGTCGAGCAGCTAATCCCTCACTTTAAAGAAGGCGACCAAGGAGGCTCCGAAACTTCCGCCAAGATCAACAGCTTCATCACCAACGAGTTCAGCTCTTTGGTGGATTTGATCGTATTGTACTACCGCTACTCGAAAAATACCACTTTGGCTCGCATGTACCCAGATGTAGAGAAGTTGAGCGTCGATGATCCAAAGTTAGAGCAGGTTCCAAATGATAAAACATCGCTGGAGGTTCTCAAACTGCTTTTCGATATCGTGATAAATGCCGATAAGAGCCTGAAGATGAAACTTTTGAAGAGTCTCGTGAAGACCTTCTACGTTGAATTTTATTCGTACTTGAAAGACAAAGAGGCTAAGGAACCCCTGGAGATTCAGTACTATGGCGAGATCTACCCTCCAAAACCAGAAGAAGAGAAGATGCAAGCGGTCAAGGAAGCTGCTGGGCAGATTAACCTCGATGACATGGATATTGAAGATGAGCAGTTGATGGAAATGGCTATCCAGATGAGCATGCAGGATAAGGACCAAATAATCCCGGAAAACCGACAACAACAACAGCAAGAGGAAACGAAGCAAGCAATCAAAGGGCCAAAAACTTATCACTTCTATCCTTTCGACATTGCCGCTGATCTAATGAAATTCTTAATCGATAAAATCAAGGCTGTTAATACGAACGTCGAGAACGCTGGCATCTTGTACAATTGCGTCTATAAGATTCTCAAAATGCAGCAATTAATTGCATCAAACCACCAGAAAACACTCGACACAAAATGGATTGATATGGTCGCAGATCTCATTTACGACCAGGTAATATTATTTCTTTTTCTCGTTAAATCTCCTAACTCGAACTGCTTAGATTGCCAGCGTCGATAGCAAACAACTAATTAAATTTGATCATCAAGCAAAGAAGATGGTCTGCTGGCTGAGTCTTATCAACGTCTGCCTTCGCTCCAAAGAAGCCAAGAGAGACCCAACAAAGACTGATGGCAAAACTTCTGCCATGCCAAAAGAAAAGATTTCGAAGCAACTTACTGAAAGAGACAAGTCAGCTGAACTGCTCAGACCTTCAGCGACTCTACCAGCCGAACAAAGATATAACCTTGGCTCAGAGTTTGGAAAGAATCTAGCCAAGAGCCTTCAGGGTGTTGAAAACCAAAGAATGAATATGCTCAGCAGCTGGATTTACTCTGCCTTAGAGGCGCTTTTTGAAAATTTCAAGGCTGGCAATGGTTCGCTCTACTACTCAAGCAATGATATGCTAGCTGAGTGCTCGACAAGAAAATTAGGTCAGGTCGTCAAGTACGGTCGCGCTGAAATCGAAGCGCTCTCCAAGACTTGGTCGCCGATATTCAAAAAATCAGAGGTGCAGAAAAAGAATGAAAACCTTTTCACTGAGATCGACCAAGATCTGATGAGCAATTTGTTGATCTTCTCCTCTAACTTGATAAGCTTCAACTTCCAGCTCGTTGACATTGGAAAGTGGCCAGATCTGCTTAGCAGGATTATGCTGATCCCTCCAACTTCGCTTATCGCGCCGAAGTTTACAAAATTGTTGCTCAAGGTTGCTGTTGCTGGAAAACCAGAGCTGTATACGAAAGTGAAAGATACTGTAACCTGTGAGCTAGAAATCGACAGAATCTTGCAAATTTATAAGAAGACAAATCAGTTCAAGCGCTTACTGTCTTATGAGCAGACCGTCAGTCTTGCAAGAGCGCTGCAAAAGCTGGAAAAACTCGCGAGTGCTCGCCCTACTCATTGGCAAGAGCAATGCAAGGCCAACCTTCAAGTATTGGAAATTCTTCATCAAGTCTTCACCTTCGACGTTGAAGAATGCAAAGAAATTAGCATCAGACTGATCGCCAGATTCTATTCGGATTTGAAGTTAGACCCAGAAATGAAGGTCTTGGACACTATGCTTAAAGAGAAGAAGCCTGAGTATATCCTCAAGGTCACTGCGATGGCTGACGAGAGCCAACCAAGCAATTGGCTGAGCACGACTGGCAGCAGCCTCGATTTCTTCATCAATAAGCTCTTATACGATAAATCTACAGCAAATGTCTCTCTAGGACTCGTTGAACTTATCATTGGACTTTGGAATACTGGAAACCAGTCGCAGAAACTCCATCTCCTTCGCACAGTCCATCATAAGATCAGCGATCTTCTTAAATTCGGGTCTAACTCTGAGTATTTGCTTGCTCTTCTCGGTTATTTCAGCTATAACACCGAATGGAACTCAGATGAGTCTTTGATGAAGCTTAAACATGAGATCACGGAAATTATTGTGAAATGCTACGGAAGCATTACAAATGCGATCAAGAACCATCCGAACCATCAGACTTATTCAGCGTTGCAACAGTACCTTCAAGACAATAAACCCAAGGACTTTAAGTATTACTTCGAAGCAGAGTCTTTCTTGGATACTAGCGACGTCTCAGAGATGCCGTTCCAGGAGCTTCGAATCAACAACATCCAATCTGAAATGAAGTTCACTCACAATGCGGTCGTTGTAAGGCTGAACAATACATACGCTATCAAAGAGTTCTTGATTGCGCTTCAGGAACTCAGAAGCTCGCGACAAGTCAACACGATCAACATTTACATAAGTAACAAGACGGTTAATGAACTGAATGAAATCAAGAATAATTTGGACGCTTGGAAGAAGATCTACTCGCTGAATCTTGATAAGAAGCGAGGCAAAGAAGGTGATTTTATAAAATTCGTTATGACTGTTCTGAACTAACATGGTTTTTTTTTTTGTTTTAGGAGGAAAGGGAAAGATGCAGATCAAGTTTAAGCTGCCGCTGCAAGTTATCGCGAAGAATTTGCTCATCGAGTTCAACGTTGGCGATCCAAACAAGGCTTTCATTGGTGAATTGATGCAAGACCCAATGCTAGAGTGCAAAAAATGCGGTTTCTATCCAGATAATAAGTAAGAATTGTTTGAAACATGATGCAGTGATATAATACTTTTTGTTTTTAACAAAATAGTAAGGACAACATTATCTGTCCTGGATGCGGCCACAGTAAATATTTCAACAGAGAAATCGCGATTAACGCTCGACTTGGCTTCGCCACCGAACCAATTGACTCTGAGAAAGCTAAAACTTTGGTAAGGAGTCACAGCTCTGCTTGCATTATAATTACATTTCATCTCATCTTAGTGCGAGAAAGAACTTCAAAAGGCAATGGATCAACTCTCTTCCTGCCTGCAAAAGATGAGACTTAGCAAATTCCGCGTCGAGGAGATCCTCGGCTCGCTGGAAGGAAGCAGCTTCTACGTTTCTGCCTTCGAATCGAAGCAACCTCCATTTATCAGCAGCAACAACCCAGTCCTCATGGAACTCCACGCTGCTTACCAAAAAGACGCCAAGGAAAATTACGATAAACTGCTGAAGACTGTCTCGACCATCAAATCTCTCAGAAAGGCCCTTCAAGAGTATGTGCTCACCACCGAAAACATCCAACTCGATGAGCACAGCCAAGACACTTTGAAGGTTGAAACCGCGAACTACTCACAATATCAAGGCGTCTACAAAGCTTATCTAGCCTTCCTGTCACACGATATCAACATCAGTCCTTTTATTTCCGAAATCATCTCGCAACACGAAAACTTCATCCATGAATTAATCACTGATGTCTACAACAGCGATTGCTCAAGAACCCTGAAGAGTGCAGTCGTGCATATCCTCTCTGTGATCCTATCAACAGAAAAAGGCGAAAGTTTCTATCAAAAATACTACAGCATGCTCGTAGACAAAGCTCATGAGCAAGCCAAGATTGTTAACACACAAATCAAGAAGACGATGAATCCATTGCTTGTTATCGTGAGCTTAGTGGGAAGCTTCGAGAAACAATTGAGTGAGCTTAAGATCGAGAGTCCTGAGGACAAAAACAACAAGGCGTATCTTCAAGCAATTGGAGATATTCATAAGATACTCAATGAAGCTCTGGTGCATAACTCAGGATTCGTTAATGATAATATCATCTGCATTGTATTGGATCTCATCAGACAATACGTCCCAGCCGAAGAACCAAGTTTGGATGTTTCAAAACTGAAAGAAAAGCTGAAGGAGAAAACTAAGGATAAGGACAGTGAGCTTCTCATGATGATAGAGAGCGTTGAAATGCAAACGAAAGCGGAGGAAGAATCCAAGACGGAGCTCAGCATGAAGGTATTTTATTGTTAACAAAATAATTGGGTCTCATAGGTTATTGTTGTAGTTCCTTTCACATTTCTTACCGCTCAAGAAAGTGCAATCGAAGAAGCCTGGTGATTTCGATATCGCGGTTAATACTGCCGAAATAACCGAAGATCATTGGTGGATCAAATGCATGTTGAACTTCAGTGAGCGAGTGAACTATTTGGCTTGCAAACATTTCAAGAGACTTATTCATGAAGATGGTGAGCACCTTATTTTTTTTTATTCGAATCTAACAAATTTTGGATACAGATTTCAAAGATCTTTTCGCCAAGCTCCTGAAAGCGTATAAGGCCCTGCCTCAAACCACTCAAAATGCCCAAAACTTCTTCAGAGCATTAAATCACATCTTCCTTCGTGACTTTTCAGCTGAGAAGAGTAATTTAGTTAATTCTTGTCGTCAGTGTTAACCTTCTTTATGCCCATAGATGAAAAATTGGCTCCTTTCTTCTTGGACATGTGCTTGAATCTCTTCGAAATCGCTAAACAAGACCTCGAACAGCTATTCAAGACCTACGAGTCACATCTTGATGGAACTTCTTATCTCTATCTAGTTGATTTCGCAGCTGGTTATACCGCCAAAGAGGCTCTTGAAATAATGAACACCATCATTCAAGGACAGGAAACCATCAAATCCGACCTCAAATTGAACAAATCATACGTGAAAAACGCTCTCAATGCTTTCTTAATCGCTCGCAAGTTCTCCCTCATCAAGAACAACAACTTGCACGAGGTTGACAATAAGCTATCGAGCCTTATGGAAAATCTGAAACCTGACCATGAGGCTGATAAGAGAGCCTTCATCAGCGAATGCGTCGCTGTATTACCAAGATATCCAAAAGATGCCGTCACTCAGGCCTTCCTATACGAGCAGATCCTGGAAATCGTCGCGCCTGAACGCAAGAAACCGGATTTCCAAGTTAACCTTACAAAGGCATTGTCACTTGAGGAGTTCATCCCAGGACATATTAGAAGCAGCTTCTTAGCATCCGACCTCGGTGAGACCATGCGAGAGGTCCGAAGCCGTATTTGTCGTGAACTTGACATCGCTGATCCCGACACCATCGAGCTTTTGGTTGCTAACCAGATAATAGAAGTAGATCTGCCAATTTATCTTGTCTACGAGAAGGTGTGGATACCGTTTGTTCGTCAGCGTGAAGAAGAGAACCAGCAACCGCCATCTGAAACCATTCCAAATATGGTCGTTATTTTCAGAATCCAAGGTCTCGAGGGCGAAGCCACAGAGAACAGAGTCAGCAACCTCGTAGACGATTTTGAAGATGAGAAAGAGCAGGAGAGAAGAACACGACTCACCGATGCGATGGCGGAAGACTTGACAATCCCAGGAAGAGACGAGAAAAAGACAGGAATCGAGATTGTGCTAGATAGCGTTTCAAGGATCAAGTCCAGCGCTATCGGCAGCAAGAACAGACAGCTACTGAAGATGATCATTAAACTTCTCAAGTTTGCAAGCAGGATAGACGCGAATCGCGCTTTGGTAATTTTAATAAATTGTGGTACTGTGTCTTATCTCAAATATTAATAGATTATTGAGCACGGCGGTGTGAAGATACTGCTCGAACTGCTATTGCAGAATTTCCATTCCTACGATGAAGATGAAAAAGACTCGATTGTAGAAAATCTCCTCTATCTGTTGGGCAATCTCCTAAAGGAGTCTCCTCAGGTACAGGTGATTAAATTCAATTAGTTTTTGTGCTTTAATCATGATAACTTCGTCATAGGTTGAAGAAGATGAGATTAGAATGGACATTGAAGACCCAGCTGGAAAAGAAGACGTTGCGATGGATAATTTGAACATCTGCTTGAAGAAGATAGCCAAATCAGCCGAGACCGGAACTTGTAATTGATTACAATATAGTTTGGATTTGTTTAATCGTTCTTGTCAAACTTTCAGCTTCAAAGCTCATCAGCGCTCTTACGAAGATTTTACCATATTTAACAAACGATAAAGAGGCCGTCTGCCGCAAGCTTGTCGAAACAGTCAAAGATTACATTACCTTCGAAAAGATCTCAGGTAGCATTGAAATTTTTTCCCAGAATTCGTTATCTTTTCGCTATAGACGAGAAAAAGCGCAAGGAAAGAGATTTCTATATGGCTCGTGTTATCGAGATGCTGGAGACGCTACCTCCTTATTATACTACGTTTAGAGCAATCCTCTACCAGGAAAGAATTGCCGAGAAAGTCATCAAATTCCACCAATCAATCATCCCTGATCCTGTAACAAAATTTTGTTCTGACAATTATCTTATCAATCATATTCTCCTCAGACAAAACTTGACGAAAAGGTCCTTGAAGCTAACCGCGAGCAGCTCATCAACAGCATCAATATCGCTTTGGGACTCGTGAACGGAAGCCCGAAGACCCAGGCAGTTTTCCTGAGAAACGGCACTCTTGAATTAATCTACAGACTCTCCGACGTTTCTGTCAAAACAAAAGACCTCGGCAAGACTGCAGAGGCTTTCGTTGAATACTTCTTATGTGGAAAGAACATCGAGTACCTCGATGATGATGCCTTCGATTTCTTAAAAGAGCTGAGAGACAATGAAATCGCAGAGAAGAAGAGAATTTCTATGGAAGCGAGAGAGAGAATCATGAATAAGCTCGGACTGAAAATGCCAAAGTCTAAGCGCGCTCTCGAGGAAGAGAAAATGGACGAAGAGCTGAAAATAGAGAAAAGCGAGAGATCGAAGATCTCGCTCCAAGAAGAGCGCTGCCTGGGCTGCGTCTCCTGCCAGGAAGGCTACGGAATCAGAGCTGACGATCTTACCGGTGTTTATATTTATACAAAGAAGACCAAGATTCCTTCTGAAGACGGTTTAGGCCAGGGCAAAATGATGCTTGGAGTTAACAATGGAATCGCGACTGTCACTCATTTCAACGCGATACATCTCGCTTGTCACATGGCTGGTGTTAAAGCTGACAAGAACATGAAGAAGCCTCGTGCAGAATGGGATGGCGCTCAGATAAGAAATTCGCATACAAAGGTAATTTTTTTCACAATTAATGAGTAAGAAAAAACTGATATAATTTGTGTGTAGTGTAATGGGTGGTTCCCAATTCGAGGTCCTAAAATCTCAGACAGCGACTACGAGACAGGTCTCAGCAAATTCTACCAATCAATTGAACCGTTCTTGAAGAGCGAGAAGGATAGAGTCTGGATTCATATCAATGACCTTGCTCATTTGTTCACGAAATTCGCTAAGAGAGAGACGTTCAGTAAAGAAACAAAAGGAGGTGCTGCCGAACATAACATGAAGCTCGTGCCGTTCTACATTCAATTCATCCAGTTCTTGATGCTTAAGACGAGACCTGAAAAGATCGATTACTACAACAAGATTCTTGCTAACTTCGCTGTCGACTATGAGAAGATTCCATCTGATAAATCCAAATCCACACTCGATGAGTTCTTCATACTCCTGACTCTGGTGCTCGTGCTCTGTGACGGAGAGGCTTGGACAAAGAAATATAAGAAAGCCTTTATCTACTATATCTTGAGCGTTGGTTCTACCCTCATCAGCAGTAAAGAGCTCTTAGAAGTTACGACACATAACATGCAAAGCAAGCTCATGCTCTCTCCAATGATAGGTAACTTGTGCTTTAAGCTATCATTTTATTAATGCCATTTGAAATATAAACAGAGGGTAAGAGTGGTGAAGTTTCAGTGTTCCATCTGGACAGCGACAAAAAGCCTGAAGAGGACACCAAAATTGAAAAATTGCTTGATAAGATCCAGCCTATGATTATTCTCCTCAGACTTGCAGATCTAATGATCGAGAGAATCCATAATCAAGTTTCGATGCCATCAACTCAAGAGTTCTCTCAAAAGACCTTCTTGATCGAATTGAATAGCTACATCTCGAAGAAATATGATAAGGTAGTAATTTTGTTGGGAACTATGGTGGCTAATTGAGGTTTTAGGTGATCTTTGACTGTGAAGAGCTGAATCGTATCTACCATAAGGATATTCTGCAAACGACTAACTTCGAGTCATTCCTGAAGGCACTTGGCTGCTATGAAGGCATCATTACAGAGTTTAAGGATCTGGCTAGTTTCATCAAACAGTTTATTTAGAACTGGACGAGAGAAAAAAATATATTAACTGTGAGTGATTTGCAAATGTTACGAGATTTCTATATTCATAACTTTTTTGATTGTCAATAAGCAATCATATGCATAAGATAGATCTAAAAAATATACTCAACATGAGAGAGTGGAATCGTTTGCTCTTTAGTGATATTATTGCTGTTAATGAAAAGAGAGAGAGGAATAGAAGAAAAAATGAGATGATAATTAATACCTTCACAGACTGCGAAACCGTTCAAGTGGATTTCGGATCTGAACGAAAAACTTCTTTAGATGCTGTCCATATCATGATTTGAGGACTTTCGAAACAGTAGTGGCTTATCGAATTCGAAAGACTTCATGCACCACGCAAAGTTAGACTAAAAAAAAGACCTTTGTGGAAGAACTAAAAGCACAAAGAGACCTCTTTTGTGAGAGTAGATAGAGTTAAATGCAAAACCTGATAAGTAGGCTTAATTTCTCAATTCGTTAGGATTCAGCAAAAAATGCTGAGCCCAAAGCCCTTAGATTGGCTCCTTTGAATTAGTGAGTCGAGCAAAGTTCTTGTGTAAAAAATACATGCCCTCCTTCGAGATAAAAAAGACAGTCTGTAGATGAATGAGAATTAATCTTTATACATCATTTGCTGGTAATACGAAGAAAATACAACCTATTACTAGGCTAAAGATATTATTATGTCATATGTGTCGTTAAAGCTGCTGCTAACGAGCTGGTCTGGCAGACAGCTTGAGAGCGAATTCTCAAACCACGAAGGCTATATTGTGCTATATAAATCTGGTTGCCGCAATTAAATATAAAGATTTATCTGTTACGGCAATAAAAATCCAAATAAACTTACTAACAGTAACGATGTCCCTCATCCCGCTTAGCGAGGAAAGTTTCCAAGCAACTGCACGAAAAAGCTACACAGGACGTAAAAGCGTAACTCCAAGACATGTCAATGACGAAAACAATCCCGACGGGCTCTATAACCAACTTCTCACGTTAAAATCTGACCGTTTAAAAGTTGATCAAGAGGCAAAAATGCTTAAGAACCGAATTGGACTTCTTCTCCAAGAAGAACAGAGAGCTCAGAAAAAGATCGAAGAAACCAAACGAAAAGCAAAGTCAATTCTCGAGCTCAAACTGAAACAGCAACAGGAATTGATTCTCAAAGAAGAGGTAACTTCAAATACAGACCTAATTATTGAATCTAATTACCATTAGGCTAAGTTACAGAGGATGAAACAAGAACATGAACAATTTCTGAAAAATAAAATGTTGCGAACAACATTAGCTGAAAGTAAAGCCCATGCAATACAAACATATCGGAAAAAAAGCTGTGAGAGAGCTCGTAAAGTCCGCCAAGAGCTCAAGGTAGGCCGACTCATTTGAATTCTTCATTTAACAGAAATTAGGGGCAGCAAGAGTTGTCTAAATCGTTAACGGATCTCGCTGTCAAGACGAACATAACCAAAGCGACTCAAATTAAAGCACAACAGCATCAAGCTGTTCTAAGAAAAATTCAGAACGTGGTAAAAAGTTTGATTGATTCATAGTCCTGAGAATCGCGTAGGAGAAGAAGATAAATGAATCGAAAAATTATTATGAAAACAGGATAAAATCAGAGGCAGAGAAGAAACAACAACGCGCGGTAAGAAGTTTTTTATTGATAGAGTGAGTCTTATTGTGGTTGCTGTGTGTTGTAGGATGAGATACTCAAACTGGAGAAGATCGAGCTTGAGCTAATTAAAAAATTGCAGAACACTCGAAGAGAGCAGTTGTCTCAATTGGAGCAGTTAGACAAACTGAAGAATACGAAGGTTAGCTTAACTGGCTTTAATGAGCAGACAGAGGAGGATCAGGCTGACCCAGCTCCCGAAGATACTAACGAGTCGTTCCGATCGAGGTCTTTGTCAGCGGATCGGTCAACCAAGGTTTAGACTTTTGAGTGCTGCTCTTTTTAAGTTTAGAATAGCTCCTTTAGTTTAGAAAATCTTAGTTATATGTACGACGCTCTCTCATAGTGTATAGTTGTCAGAATAATTTTGAAGTCTTTAGATTTATGACGCATTCAGGACTTTTCAATTTAAATATACTCTGATCAACTTAAGCCATAACGATTTGATGGAAGGCGCACTGAAACATGCAAAGTTTAATTAATTACATAAGAACCATATAACAAATTTTAAAGTATTTCGTACAGGTCTATGATGAATTATAGTAGATGATGTTAGCTTCATTTATTTTTCACTGAAGAGGCTCTAATCTCAGCACTTGACACTTGTCTATCCTAACTATAACAATAGGTGCGATAAATAATGCGTAAGCAATCGTAATCAGGGCAATTTAGGAAAGAATTTAAAGTAGTTTGCGCTTTTAAATTTCACTCTCAATTGAATTAGACACAGAGTAAGAGAGATATATAATTAGGATGAATAATCAAATTCCATGTAAAGTAAGGGGTCGAAACCGTAGCTCGGCCAATCAAATTATTAAGAAGTACGAAAGTAATAATTAATAATCCTTAGACGCGCTATAACTTTTAATTATTGGTTATATTTATTCAAACGGCGTCTATCCAGATAAAATTCATTGATATCAACAATTTCCAACAGCTTATAGAAATTGCTCTTGATATCCACTCGGCCAGCAGGAGACCAATCCGTATTGCTGTGACATCGCTTAATATAATCTCGCATGATCTCCAAATTCTCATCGAGTTTCTCCACGCTCCAGTCAAGCATCTTCTTCTCTTTCTCAATAATAAAGTACAAGTGACACATATCTTCAAATTCAATTCTTGAAATGTTCGCCACCGCCCTCGCGGGAACTGCCGTCAAAAACTGCGGGAAGTATCTTATCAACCTTGTATTGTAAAGCTCATCCAAAGTCTTGAAAATACTCTGCATCTCAAACTTTGGACTCACTTTCGCCAGACTTTCATCCACATACTTCGATATTTCACCTTGCTTACCTTCATCCAATTTCTCCTGAATACAGTCGGCAAAATTCGGAACATCAATCAATTCGATGCTTTCTGGCGCTACCTTGTAACCCTTTTCGAAAATAGGCACGATCTCAAATCCTGGCACCATATTCGCCAAGAAGTCAATACTTCTTAAAATTTTGACGTAATCACCGAAGTCGAGGTGCAGAGAGTCATCCTGGATCAACCTCGCGATTTCGGATATAAGCTCCTCGTTGAACTGATAATTAGGGTGTTTTATCTGTCCAAAGTTGAAAATTGATATGCAGGAAGCAAGGATCCTGCCAGTTGTCTGCTCTTTGTGTGAAAGCGCTTCTTCGCAGACCTCCTTGACCTTATACTCAATAATTTCGAGAAGGTCAGCTCCGAATTCCAGATTGGAGGTAACAAAGAGCTCTAGAATGGAAATAATGGCGAATAGGTCATGTTCTTGAGGGATTTTCGCCAGGATACTGGGTTGCCAATAGCTCATGAGTCTCTCGGGAATCATTTCGACTTCGAAGAACGAGGAAAGAATTCGAAATTTCGTGTTTAGGTCGTAGTGAAGTCTTCGAGCGACGATGTCCTCTTCGAGTAGGAGATATAGATGCTGCATTTCCAGCGGAGTTAAATAGCGTTTCAGGGCTGTGAAACTGACGCAGCATTTCATGATCTCGTTCTTCGAGCGGATCATGCGCTGTGATGAGAGGTAATCCGAGATTATAAGCCAGAGCTCCATGTCCTCAAGATAGTTGTATTGCTTCAGGAAATGGCTGAATGAACCGATCATTGGGTAGTCCGTTGCGGATTCTTTTAGAGCCCACTTCACTCGCGAGATAATCATATTGAATGAGTTCGCGTAGCGTCGCTTGTTTCTTTCAAGTTCTTCGCCTGAGGGAACGAGCTGATAAGCCCGGTCTAATATCTTGATGAGTTCGTTCACGCGAAATCTTTTAACTGGGTCACGGTAGAGTTGTATGAGTCTTTTCATGTCGCTCATTTGCATAATTGAATATTCGTCTTCGTCGTCGGATTCATAGGCGGCGATATTTGATTGTAAGTCATTCTGAGACATATAGAGGCTGAGATGAAACTGAGTTTTCTCCTTTTGCATTCTCTCTTTGGCATTCAACTGGCTGAAGCATTTTGCAACTTGCGATAGCAAATTCATGTGCCTCAGCTGAGGGACGCTGGCCCGAGAGATAGTTTGGAAGCTGAATTTTATCATTCTTTTTTTCAAAAATTAAATTATTTTAAATAATGGAAATACTTCAAGAAGATTTCTCAAGGTTTGTAGTCAGTAGATTATTAATAATTACTGATTTCTATTTTTTCTCAAGGTAATAATATATGAGGGAGTAAATGCCCATGTATCAATTCTCTTTCTCTAAGGTTAGAAATACACAAGGAACTCATGTTGTTGACTGCACCCCACAATTTTCTATCAGTAAGCGACGCTGCTTAGAAAACAATCAAAAGAAAAAGCTGAGAATTCTTGGCACGGAATAGCTATTAACCATAGATATGGATGACAATTGATTAGAAACTCAGTTTAGAGTGTAATTTTGAATGTTTCTCTATATAATTGGGAACAAATATTCAATTAATCACGATAGGTTCCACCAAGAGAGTTTTCAGATTGGTTAATCCCACTCTCGGTGTCGTCATTTGAAAACTTAGCATCTTCCTCGTCAGCTTTCATGATCGTCCAGAGGAAAATGCTTTTATCCATCTCCGATGCAGTTAGTAGCAACTTCTTGTCGCTTGACAATACGCAGTTGCTCACATAATTGAGATGCTCTGAATAGCATTTGAAATATCCTTGAGTAGTTCCGGTCATGCAAGGATATTTGAACAACCTCAACTATTAATATCAATAACAATTTTAGCAAAAAATCAATTTAAAATGTGCTTACCGTTCCCATTTCATCAGTAACAGCTATCGTGTGATCATCAATTTTCACCATTTGAAGTTTGCGGTTATCATCACCATAGTAAGGTATAATACCCTAATTGATGTACTATTTTATGCGAATTCTCCTCAAAACATTTACCTTGGTTTTGTCTGAAATTTGAATTCCCTCCGAGGTCCACTCGTTCGTGAATTCCATATTCTGTGTCGATCTTAGTTGCGATTTGGTAGTCAAATCAACAATATTTGTGTCGCCGAAGTTATCAACGAACAGCAAGTAGTAGTTATCAGTTGAGAAATCAATGAATTTAATTCCCGATTGCGTTGCTTCATGCGACATCACGAGCACGAATTCGTTTTTCTCATCAACATCGAAACTGTGATTCAATTAAAAAGCGTTAGGCTTAAGAAAACGAGTAAATGCTTACATGTCGATCCTGGCATTGTTTTCGCCTTCTGGACTGATAGCAACTGCAATGTAATTGCCATTGAACGAAGATTTCACATCAACGATTGTTCTTTCGTATTTCTTCGAGAACGTCGGATAGACCGAGTAGTTCGATTTCCTATCAGTATTCAACATGAGAATTTCGTTCTCGAATGCAAGCAGCAAGAGCATTTTGTTCCTGAAGACAATCATTCCCACTGTCTGCTTATGGAAAGAGTATGAGTGGATCATTTTCAACGTGCTGATTTCCCAGACCGAAAACAGTCCCATTTGAGTGATCGCAAATATACGGTCATTTGTGTTGGAAAAGCCGATCGCTTTGGGTGTTTCGTGATCATGGCAGTTTAGTCTTGCGATTTTGTTTTCTTTGTTAGTCACACCATGTTGTTCTTTGAGCTCAGACCCTTTTGGTCTTCTGAGCTCATAGATATCGCCACTGCGAGTGCCTGCAAGAATATTGGCATTACCAATGCAGACGCTTTGGATTTCATGTCTTGTTTCAACTTTCATTGAGCCCTGTGGCTTGACAGGAGCGAGGGAGTATTCGTAGTATTTTTCTAGCACGAAGCTGTTAGTGTCTTCATCATGACTGAGTTCCCAGAGAATAACTCTTCCGTCAAGAGCTCCTGTTGCAAATATGTCTTTGCAAGGAAAAGAATTGAAAGATAAGCAGCAGAATCACAAAAGATAGTTTACTGCTATTCGCATGTGAGTGAATACATAAGACAGCGTATTTGGCGTGTGCAGCCTGCTTTTTGACGACTTTTCTCTCATGCCAGATGTAAATCTACGCATTGAGTGAGAAATGCACATGTGTAAAGAAAATTTACAAATCCATCATCACCGCCAGTCACGATAGAGCTTCCAACAAAGCATAAGCAGAGGAAAGTCGCACGGATCGTCAGCATATCTTCTTCTGTGATATTATCTTTGGGTTTGTTGTCACCCATTCCGATTTCTTTATTTTGAAGCTCGTGCTTTCCCGCGAGGATTCCAGACTTTCCAACCAAGTCCTAACAGTTATTAAAAATTAGTTATAGGAAACTTAGTTCAGCAAAGTAAGCAACCTTAGGATTCTCTATCTTAAAGCTTGAAAAGTTGAGGTTCGAACCAGAAAGTTTCCATGAGGCCATGTGCTGGACTCCACAGGTCACGAACTTGTATATTGAGTTTGGATAGAACACGATATCCCTGTGAAAAAAATTAAATTATTTAGCAAACAAAGAATGAGTTTGAAAGTATGAATACTTGATTTTGTAAGGGATGGTTTGGGTTAGGTTAATACAACCTAACACTGCCGGGGTCTTCGCATCAATTAGATAGATTATTTGAGTGTATTGAGGTGTTACTCCCTAATTTAACATGAGAAGAGTTAATTTACACGATTAAGTACCACGCAGCAGATATGTCTTGAGTCATAGGCAAATCGCAGTAGCTGGATAATTGAGCAGTTGCTGAGGGTCAAAGACTTGACGCACGTATGAGAATCGATCTCCCAGACGATAAGTTTAGCGCGGGTGTCGATCGTTCCTGCGCAGAGGTACTTTTTGTCGTCGCTGATTGTAAAATTGCTGATTTCTGGCGACGTGGAGAAGATGTCGTTGATATCCACTCTGAGGAAATCCTGCTTAAGACCTACAGCAGAATCGCTCTTCGTATTCTCTTTGCGCTCTTCGTCTTCATCATCATCGTCCAAGTTACTTGCGAGCACGATCAAGCTGCCGGTCGAATATACAATTCGTTCATTCGAATCGTAGAATAAATTGTTCCTGCGGCGACAGGCTGTTCTGCCAATAATAGCCTCTGAATAGTTGTAATTAAATTGTAATGAGTGAAGGTTCCATGAAAAAGTTTTACTTAGTTCGAGCCAGACATCAGGGTTCTCTTCATCATCAATATTCTGCTGAATTTCAAAGATCTCTGTTCTTGCCGGCAGAATTTCATTGAATAATTTCTGGAATTTTTCTCTATCTGGCAGCTCTCCATATTTGAGTTCAAGCGCATCGCTTTTGCTAATATCGAAATCAAGAAAGTCCTTATCCCATAAAGGTTTCTCTTCTTCAATCTTCCATTGTAAGATACACTCGTCTTCCATTCCTGTCGTGAAGAGGTATCCCGATCGATGCAATTCGATCTGATTCACGAATGTAGTATGGGCTGCTAACGTCTTTGATGCGCACATTTTCGCTGTCGTCAAATTTTCTGAAGTGAAAGTTATTAGTCCTTCAGAAAGGAAAAAAACACTGATACCTGTTACAAACTCTTTGTCCACTTGCAATGCATTTGCACGCAAACAATGTAATTCTCCATTCGCGCTTCCAATTACGACATACTTGTCGATGTGGCACATGCTTGAGAGGAGTGGGTGCTTTACATTCGTGATTCTTTATTGTGACAAAAATGAGTGAGCTAAAATATGAATCTATTAGTTTGTGATTTTACTCAGTTTCTTTCTTGTTGTCAGCATCGAGAAGGATGTTTTGATAGTAGATGTATTGCGCGAATATGCTGTTCGGGAAATTGAGTTTTCTCCAGCGGAAGTACCGGGAGGCATCAAGATCGTTAATTTCAATAGCATTATTCTGGAGATCCCAGATAACATTAAAGCTGTCATTCTCTTCGCTCGCTTGAGTGGTGGATGGATTAAATATTTTTTGATTTGCTGATATTTACTTCTAATTTGGCAGTCGTCAATCTTTTGATAATGTAACCAAAGAGAGTGCTCATCATAGCTAAAGGTCATGAAGTAGACTCCTTTGCCTGCATAACTAATGATTTTCAGAAATATGTTTTTTACAAATCGATATATTGAGTGAAAGAATTTACTTGACTTCAATCTTATTTGAATACAGACGCTGAGCGTCGCGAACATCTGCAAAGAAGGCATATTTCTCAGGTTGACGAGGCTCGACGTCTTTTGGGCTCTCCTTCACATCCTCTATCTCTTGGAAGACGATTACATGTGCGCCTTCGCTTTCGTTTTTCTTTGAGTTCTTTGGAGTGGGCTCATCAGACTCTATTCTGACGTTGTCTTTGGAGAGGAAAAATGAGACTACGATATCTAAAAATCAAAATTTACCAAAAGATACAGCCATGTAGAATCCTTTGCTTGAAAACTCGATGTTTAATACAGGAGTTCGACTCTCCTTAAGTTTTATTGTTTGAATGATCTCGAACGTTGGCAACAAAAACGCTAATATTGTATTAACAAATCACTTTAGTTTTTATGTCAATGAGCAATCTTTACTTTCGTTGAATTTGCCAGACTTTTGGCTTTTAATCTTGGATTTAGCTATCATAACGAGCCCATTTTGAAGTCCAAGTACAAGATGCTCTCCATTGGGAGTATATTTCATCGCAGTGGCGAGAATGCCCCAGTTTTGTCCGAAAACTAGTCTGAACTTTTCCAGATCCCATGCACAGAGCCTTTGATCTTCTCCCATCGTCAACAGCAAGTAATGATGAGGATGCAAAGCAAAAATGACTTTCTTTTTGTAGGTATCATTAAAGCCCACAGATTTTACAGGACCACTGTGGTGTTTCGTGCACAGCGAGTACTTGAGAGCAATCGTCCCTTCTGGCTCTTTGTTTACTTTCTCTGTTTTCTTTATTACTGGTCCACCACCTTCCTCATCAGAAGTATTTTCAGAGTCATCTGACTCTTCAAAGAACAAATTTGCATTCGATCCTAGCACATTCACTGAAATTTGGTTGGGATTGCTAGGATTTGGTCTTTCGGTGCGTACTCCAGTGAAAGTCTGAACAATCGTAGCTTCAATGATATCACCGTTCCTTGTGCCCATAAGCAGAATCGGATGTGTAGTAGATTCTGGTTGATTCTTAGTAGTTTTCATACTACCTTTGCAGACGTAGATATCAATGCTCTGAATAGAGAGATTCTTGGTCTATGAATGAATTAATAAGAAGTTAGCAAAAGAGGAACTCATGTTTGCTGAATATTACAGATGGTGTGTCTTCAAATATACCAATTTTTCGAATATTCATCTCGTAAATGAGCGCAAAACCACTATCCCATATTCTCAGGAACTCATCCTCTCCGGTACTGATAATCATGATTTTCTATCAAAGTGAGAGGTTAAAAGGAGTGATTAAGCTCGTAAAAGGTACGTCCGGCAAACAATCAGTGATTTTGAGGTTATTAATCATTTTGGAATGCGCATTTTCCTTCAAAGTTATATACTTTTTGCACGTGACAAGGCCAATGTCACCAAGCTGGTTTCCGACAATCAAATCATGTTCAACGACATCACCAAGCTAATTTCCGCAAATCTAATTAGCCAAGAAGAGAAAACTATGCTTACGTGATAGTTCATATAGGCTAAGCATGTGAAGAAAGGAACTCTGCCATCCGGCTTTGGAGGAAGATCGAGACATGTAGTTCGCTCCATTGTCATTCCTTGTATGCTCCAAATGGAAATTTCTTTGTATCCACAAGTTGCAAACTCATATTTGTTGTATGGGTTCATCACGATGTCCGCGATCGGCGAATTAAACCCAGTGAATCGAAAAGCAACGATTTCTTCGCTTTTCCAATTCGTGACTTGAATGCTAGGCAAACAAAAAGATGAATTATCAACTTTTGAAATAGAATTTTTATAAAGTACCTTGATTTTTGATCGCAGCCTAGTGAAACCAAGAAGGATCCGTCTCTTGAGAAAGCTAGTGACAATATTCCTTGGATATGGTTCGTTTTCAAGACTCTGAAAGGTTCCAAGTTCGTTATTCCCCAAATATGGATACATGGGTTCTCAGTCACACCAGACTCTGCTGTAGCCACAATCATGCCTTTAGATTAACACCATAGTTTTAGGAAAAGGGATAAGAAAATAAGAGAGCTACGTGAAGGATGTATAGCTGCCGCGGTGATTTTGTGTTGATGTCCCTCATAGAACTTTTGCTCATTTGTGAAGGGATCGTAGATTATAGCAATCCTGCTCACGAAGTAAACGAAGAATCGATCACTGAGGTCGTATTTCTCATCATATGGAATAGTTGCTCTTTTCGAGAATAGCATTTGCTTTTGGAGATAGTGTGGGATGAAGAGAGAGCCATTGCTTTTCATCGAAGGCTGTTGGATAACTGCAATATCTCCCTTCCCGTCTCTGAAATCAGTGTCAGACGGCTGCAGCGCAGGCCGTTTATTTTGTACATTGTAGACAATGCCGTAATACAAACTTCGGCGATTCTCATAAGCCTAGTCCAACACGTGTTCGTGAGAATTGCCTGAAAGAATATCAACGAAGTACCTGAAATCCATACACACGTTGAAGGTCGAATGAAACAGGAGGTGCTCTTCTCAGCAGGAGCTTCGAATCGTCATATTGTTGAATGCCTTCAATATGCATTGTGTTCAAAAATTTGCTAGTTGTTCCTCGGAAAAACGTCAGCGAATCTATTTCAAGCAACATCTAATTATGGCATTAGGCACTATCCCTAATTACCCTTAAAGCGATCATTAGTCTTTGCTGGCGCTGACGCGAATGCGAACTCTCGGAAAAGCACATCGTCAAATATATTCTCGGCTCTCATGGTTGAGATTCGCTCTGTTTCATCTTCCTCTAAATCGTAGATCTCCTCGACTATACAAAGTTGAGACTCTCATTGCAGTCTAAATGAGAATAGATTACTTTTCCACTCTAGCATCGTGCGATCATACTCTCCCACCGAGAAGAAGTACTCATTAGAATTAGTCATGGATAACCTAGCGATCTGACTGCTATGACCGAGAAGGAAGCTCCCACTATTATGCTTCAGAGAATAGATATCTGAAAGCATTTTTTTTTTAAATGAGCTCTCATGTTCAATCAAATTCTTACCTTTCCAAAAGAAGATGTGACCCATCTCGTCTCCTTGAAGTATCAGCTTTGACCTCTTACCGTAAACTATCGGCAGCGTGACAGATTGCACTTTTTGAGGATATCTGGTGTTGATGATAGGAAACCCGACTTTCAAGCTGTTCTCGCCAACTTCAGAAAGTTTCATCTCTCCCACGTCAACTTTTGTTAAACAAATAAGAACAGTAATTGTATAAAAGTCTCAGAGAGAGTTTCTACCATAATAAGTGACTTTGCTGCTCGTTGCTATGAAGATTTGACTGCCATCATCCACAATACTCACAGAAATGGGAACTTTAGGCAAAGAAACTTGTCTGATTTGGCTCTTGAAGTAAGAGTCGTCGTTTAAGTTAAACACCCTGACGATTGAATCAGAGCATGCGGCAACCAAAATTCGCGCGTCCTCAGAGAAAACGAGATCGAGGACCTGACATTTGACGTTCTTAGTTTCTCCTGTCATTTTCCAGGAATATCTATTACCGACGAGATATACACATCAGTTACTGAAGAAAGCGTTGAAAGTTTACTTCAGATGGATGTTTCCTGAATGGCATCCAAAAGCGACGATATATCCTTCACGTATGGTGACAGTTGCCATACACAATAAAGGCTCCTCGAACTCATAGACGTCGATCAATTCATGATCGTCTTTCGAGAAAACATAAACAACGCCGTTTTCACCGCCAACGAACACTTTGCATTTCCCGTCAAACTCCAGACTGCCGAGCACTTTCATCTTACCATTAAGTTTGCTGATATTGTTCATCCTTTGTGCCTATAGATCTCTTAATCAAACAAGCCAAGCAGAAAAACCTCATACGCTCAGCTTTAGGTTCATGAATGATTCAGATTTTTTCTTCGGATAGCTCATGACGAACTCAACAATGTCTCCTTCCATCGTCGCCAGATACAGCTTATTCAAAACAGCAACGATTCCTGAAATCTTATAGCTGAATAGTCGGACAGGTTGCATCTTCAGATTGATGTCTTTGTATTTTGATTCTTGAGGATTCAAGTTGTAATCCCACTAAAACAATAGAATGGAATTAACGTTAGTGTATATGGCAATGAGGATTTTTTACGAAACTCAGGACTGAATTTTCCGTGGTAATGATGAGTCCCAAGTCAAACGCATTGATAAATAATATCGGAGGCCCGCTCTCGATCAAAGTTCTTCGGTTGGTCAGACCTTCCCAAACATAGACAGCTCCATTTCTATGCCCTGTCACGATGATTAACTCATTTTCGCTTCCTTTCTTCTTTGTTTCCACTCCAGCTCTTTGCATCACGAAACAACTCGTGATACGCGAGTGAACTCCAAAGTCAGAAATCTTGATCTCAAGGGCCTTATAGGCTTTATGCTCATACTCAAAAACGACAATGTATTGGCTAGAAGCAACAACGAAAGAGTCAACGGATTCTTTTTCTTCTCTGAAAGTCATGATTTTCTGCTCTGGACCATCTTTTCGGTAAATTTCCATAGGATCAACGACAACGGTGGGAACAAGCTCGATAACGAAGTCTGGAATCTAGAAATGCAGTCAACCATTGAAGGGAATCCTGCAAAATTCGATTTGCTTACATAGGTGCTTAGGATGATGCTGCCGTCTCGAACGTTGTAAACAAAAATCGAGGAGTGTTCTCTCAGACCACAGGAAGCAATGAACTCTCCTTTCTTCACAAAAGATAGGAGAGAAATTCCGAGTTCGTGAATGGTCTTGATGATCGAAATATTATGCTGTGTGTTGCTGTCCCAGATATGAATGGAGGCACGGTCTCCGAGCTCTCCGGATGCAATCATATTAGAATTATCGCAGATAGCTAAACTTATAACTTCTCGCTATAGTTGTTAATAATGCATCACTTGGTGAGATTTTTGCACTGATTTTACCTCATGTTCAGTGTAATGCTTCTGCTCATTTGATTTGGGGTAGTAGATGATAACCACACAAGCAGTAAAATAGATCAGCCTTTCTGATGTCGCTTTGTAGCCGCCACTAGTCATTGAATAATAATCTACTCTGAGAAGTTGAAACGATTAAATCAATTACGTTGAGACGTATTTTAGAGGGTGTCGAACATCATTAGCGCGGAAGCCATAGACCCAATTGAGCCTGACAATAACGTCTTGAACGCTTGCTGAAATACAGAATTGGCGAAAATCTTCAGGAGCAATTTTTTACCATTGTATGGGTTGAGAGAATGAGTCTTTTCAATCAGCTGCGCCAAGTATTCAATTCTGGTCTGCATTCTCTTTCCGCTCAAGATCTGAGGAACAGTCTTGTAATCCATAACTTTTTTCGAAGCTGTAGGCGTCTTTCTTTTCACACTCGAGAACTGAATAAAAATGTAACTGACTGATAAGCATGCTGTGATGGTACCTTCTCAAATAACGCCAGTTTTTTTGAATCGAGACCGGGTTGCTTCAGCGGTGGTGTCTCTTTCTTTAAAAGCTTGAAGAAGTCGTGTATTTCAGCTGATTGCGAGCACCATCTGTAGTAGAATTTGAAAAAAAAAGTTGGTTGAAGAAATCCCTTACTTAATAAGCTGACTCAGTGTAATAGTAGAGCTCTCAGAGAAATAACTCAGCACGAATTTGTTGATTTCATCTTCGTTTTTTGGCTGCTTGGCTTTATGAATTTTGAAAATAGAAGTAATGCAGCAACGAAGAATAAATTCGATGTCGCTTGGGTTGAGGACGCCCAGTTCGTTGAAATCAAACAGGTCGAAAAGGACTTTATTGGAAGGAAATAATTGCTTTCAAAGGAAAGGAATGAGTATTACATCGAATTTTTTCTTCGAATTTTGCTTCCGCGTAAATAACAAGTCCACTGAACAATTCTAAGGCATCTATCATTCCATTGTTGTCAGTGTCCCAGATTGCAAATGAGGTTTCGTTAGATCCAAAGATTTGTTCGAATTCAGTCAAATCGATAGAGAAACCATCGCAAATACTCTTGAATGAGCTGTGGAATTCTCTGAGTTTCGGCAGAGAAGCTAAGGGAGATGGATTAAATTGAAAGAGAGAAATGAGCCTACTGTTGAGTAGAGGGCAGTTCTCGTGTTTTCGCTCCGAGCTATTTTTTAGTTGTGAATTCGCGATTCCCATGATAAAACTTTTTTGATTTGAATTTCGAGGTACTACTCTAAAAGATAAAATATTGATAATGCATCGGTTTCGAAAAAAAAATGAAGGATGTAATGTTTTCAGCTTTTTTGGTGTTTTGGATCTGTGATTGCAGATAACCAGATAAGCTGGCTAGACGCATAAAAGACTAAATTTTATGAGTAAGTTCTGATATTAGCAAATTAACAAATTAGGGAGGCCTTTTTGACGAATGATTAAAACTCTTTCAGCTGTGTTGCTGGAAAAGCTACCACTTAGAAGAGAGCCTTTTAATATATTTATTCTACGTTATTACCTATCTTTCGAACAAATTGATATATCTAAATCAATACAGATCCCAATATTCAAAATGTGCTATTACCGATATTTGCGCTTAAATTATACAATTCATTATTAAAATTGAATACACGAGAGCACAGAATTCAAACAGAAAATTGACGAAATGGACACCTTGATGATTCTGGGCAGAGTTGACAAACAAATCAATTGGCTGGTTAGAATAACGACTTTTGGACTGAAAAGAAAGTAATTCACGATCACTGATAAGCAGGAAGGTCGATATTTTCATCCCGATTTTTTCGAGTGCTGAAAATTATTGGAGTTGCGGTCTGTGCTCTGTATAAATATTAAGATATTTTAAAAAATCAAATAGAAGCAAAGAAATTTTTGCGAAAATGAGATCACGATCGCGATCAACTTCAAAAGAAAAGGTGCATGAAAATCTCCTCGGAATGAAATCCGGGGCTTACTTTGGCGGAGAAGAACCAGAGAAGAAATTCGTTTGGGAAAAGAAGATTCAGAAAATCAAAGAAACTAAGGGTGCTGTGGATTTGAAAAAGCTTCGAGAGCGCGATGAGAAAGAACTCCAAAAGGAGCTTGAAAAAGCGAAGAACCGCAGAGCCCAGCGTGAGATGGAAGAAGCAATCCAAGAGGAAGAAAGGAAGCGTCTTATGAAAGAACGAGGAGAAAATACTTTCTCTCAATGGCAAGAAAAGGAGGCATTTTTCCACAAAGAGCAAGAGAAAGCAAGGTATTGAAGCAACAACCATTTTTCAATTTCCTTATCACTCCTTTCATAGAGCTACATTACGTATTCGCCATGGAAGAGATCAGCCAATCGATAAATTGGCGAAAGTCGCGCTCATTTTGCAAGGAAAATTGGAGTACAACCCTGGTCTTGAATACGAGATCAAAGAGCCTTACACAATCATCGAAATGCTTGCATTGAAAGATTTGAATGATCTATCAGAAAAGATCCAAGTACTTACTTGATCACAAATTCTTCTATAGAAAATTCTCTTACCATTCCATATTAGGCCCAAATAGAGGTAGAAGAAAATCAAATGTTCCTTGAGTACTGGCAGCAGCTGCTTGTCCTCGCTTCTGAAAGGCTCCAGAAACTTCAGTACCTAGAATCGGGTCAAAATATGAAAAATCCCGTGAGCGAATTCGACGAGGACATCAACGCGATGCTTGAAGACAAAGGCTCATACAGCGAAATCTCCAAGTTTGAAGACGAAATCAACCAATCGCTATCATCTAAGGACTTTAAGATGGATGTTGAATTCTACGAAAATGTTCTGAAGAAAATAAAGATAAAGAAAGTAACTCTCATTCTCGTTGTCTGAACAGACTTTTCTAAACTGAAAGGCTAGGCTATACCTCAAAGAACTAGGAGAAAACTATTTCAAGGAAAGGCAAGATGTGCATAATTATGGAAAGCAGATCACTCGAGCAACTTTACCTAAAATTTCGACGCAAGGCCATGATACTCAAACTGAGTATGATCCAGGCAACATGAGTCCGCTGCTGGCAGACGCTAATGATAAGAGTTTTGACATGGCTGATGAAAATGGAATAGCTGATGTTATCAATGATCAGAACGAGCTGATTGATCAGCGATACAAGGTCTTCCAAGAGTAAGACAGCTCATTTTATTTTTCTTCGAGGCTGATAAACGAATATTAGACAATGCCAAATACTGATCGACAAAGTGAAAGAGTCTCAGCAAATCATGGCAACGAACGAATCACAGAACGTCTACACCGTGAGGAACATGGATGTCTTACAAAACACGAAGGTCTATCTCGCGAAGGAACTGTTCGAAGGTGATAAGAATCGTCCTATTCAAGCAAGCGAGGAAAATTTTGATGATGTTCTTGATGTGAAAGCGGTAATTTTCAACCAAATAAAGGCATGATTGAGCTAATATTGCTTTAGAATTATGATTGGGCAACAAAGTACAAGCCTCGTAAGCCGCATTATTTCAATCGTGTGAAGCTTGGTTATGAGTGGAACAAGTATAACCAGCTTCATTACGATACGGATAATCCACCTCCAAAAGTGGTGCAAGGATACAAATTCAACATCTTCTATCCTGATCTGATCGAAAAGACGAAAGCTCCTGAATATTTCTTGGAGCCTGCGGAGAATCCGGAGTTTTGCATGATCAGGTTCCACGCTGGACCGCCTTATGAGGTAAGATTTTAATACGTGTTTTTCTTGAGGATTAATTCTTAAAAATAGGATATTGCGTTTAAGATTGTGAATCGAGAATGGGAGTACTCGGACAAGTATGGATTCAAGTGCGTGTTTGACAGAGGAATATTGCATCTTTACTTCAACTTCTTGAAATATAGATATAGAAGATGAGGCCGTGACCTTTATATTGAATTTGTGTTCATTAGAGTCTGCAGAGAATTCTATTCGTATTAGTTTACTGGAAGATTGAGATGTAAAATTCGAAATATGATTAACATGAGATTTTTGCAATAATTCAAAACAAAGTTAAGTAGCAATTATTGTAGACAAAATGACTCTCTACGATGCCTGATTTGACATGAGTGGTTCTAGAGATTGCTGCATCTAATCATTTCGTGCGAGGGCTATGATCTCTGGCATGATAAGAATGGACTTTTTGAATATCAAAGATATTGTATCTATTGGAATACAGTTAATAAAGTTATTGATTAGAAATCTCTAAAACTGTTTGCAATGTTATTACTTCTTTTAAATTAGAAAAATGCCCAGAATACTTAACCCTCATTCTCACAGAAGCCACACATATATGCATGCATTGTAACGTTTTGCAAGTTCTCTATGTCACTGAAAGAGAATTCTTAATTTGAAAAAAAATAATGTTTCCGGACTGCTTATTCTCTTTAACCCAAGTAATTAATGTAGTAAAACAAAGTTTATTCATTCCTTCATATTTTCTGAGATGTAAGGAGCCTTTCGAACTGCTTCAAAATAATACTACTCTGCTTTGAAGTAACTTATTAGAAATAAACCTCGTTAATCTTGCCCGGGACTCTAATGGGAGTACTAATAAAGAATGACTTTGATTATTTCAGCATTCACTAAGACAGTAATATAAAGAAATCATCAAACTGGTTTTTTCTTTTTGTTGTTGCAATATTAACTTGGATTTGTTCTTTTTTTGGTAAAAAGTTTAGCATAATGTTCATAACAGATCTATAGAAAGGTGTATGCAGCCATAAATTGATATCGCTATTATTTCAATTAAGGCCTAAAAAAACGGCGAGCTTTATAGTTCATAATTACTTACATTGATTGATATATGTGGATTTGAATATTGAAATAAATTAAGCCAATCAGCTAATCATGAAGCTGAAGCGTCTTGTTATTTGCTTGATCACCTTTTTTCACTCGAAACTCTCCAATGAGGGATTTCCAACTGTTTTCTTTGGAGGTAGTAGCTCTGGTTAATAACGTAAAATCAGGCTCACTGACTTGCTCTTTTTCCAGTTTCCCTTTCTTAAGACGGTCACTTTTTGGAGTACGAGCCTTCGTTTTGTTAATCGCATAATTTTTCCTGAAATTCTCAGCCATTTTACCCGCTTCTTTGTGTAATGATCCATCATTCTAACAACAAAGTTTTTGATCGCAACCAAGAGGGAAAGGACTCATTACGTTTATAATCCATTGATGAGTTAATGCTTCGAAAGGAGAATATCGTTTGGTAAAATCCTTCTGAAGGAGCTTAGTTAGTAGATCTTTAGCTTCATCAGAGATAGACTCCCAGCACTTGTCCTTAAATTGGAGCTTGGCGTTTTTGATCTCTTCTATCAGTTCATCCAGTCTAGTTATAAATGAGTTAGGAAACTTGCTTCACGACGCAATCATACTCCTCGGATTCAAAGGGATGACGACCGCTGAGCATCATATAAAGCACAACACCAGCGCTCCACATATCGACTGCTTCTCTAAGTTAAAAGAGAAAGATAAGATCATGCAAGAAAATGACGAGTGGTACGTGTATTCAAGGTCTTGAAGGACTTCAGGCGCCAAGAATGAAATAGTTCCGGTATACGTCCACATCTTAAAATTCTCCTTGGAAAAGGCGGTGTATTTAAACCCCTCGTTTTCTTGAAATTTAGAGACGTTAAAATCTGTAAGTTTCAGAACTGAATTTTCTAAACCACAAAGAATTAGCTTTTGCTATCTACAGTTGTAAAATACTGTCAATCACGAGGATATTGTGTGGTTTGAGGTCTCTATGGACAACGCCATGCCGATGTAGAAATTGAATTGCATGCAGAAGTTGTCGGAAAAGATTCGAGGCTTCGCTTTCTGAAAGTTGCAATGAAGAGCAAGTAAGATAAGAATTATCAGAATTGAATTAATACCGCTGTAATGGCCTTTCCTCGAAATAAATTCTAACATTTCTGAACCCTTAACGAGTTCCATCACAGTGTAAATCTTGTTTTTCAGGCGGTCGACATAGAGTTTATAAACGCTGACCACATTTTTATGATGAATAGCTCTTCGATGTGTGAATTCTCTTTTTATCTTTTGTAAAATATTGTGTGAAAAAGCCCATTCTATTGAATCTCTTACCAGTAACTCAAGTTCTTCGTCGCCTCCCGTGTTTACAATTTTGACAGCAAATTCCTCTTTTGTGCTGAGACATACACAGCGTTTGACTACTGCAGAAACTCCTTGTCCTAATTCCTCACATTCCTCATATAACTCTTTGAAATTCCCAAATATCTCATATATCTCGCCTCCGAGATCCTTAATCTTTGGTGCCTCTGCGGAGTCATAACCTAATGAAGTCAGCAGCCGTTCAAAATGCATCATTGAAAAAATCTCTTTACTGAGTCTTTCCAAGAAAAATTTAGATGGTGCTTTTTCCACAACCTTCAACAGTATCTCAGGACAACTGATTGTATCCGAATCTTGACATCCCTTTGTTTCGTTTGTTTCCATACTTTCATTTGCTTTGGCTCCTACGAATAAATATGATTTTTTTGAGAGCAAACTAGGAACTTTACGAAATGTTGCAGGCGAGGCAGAGTTGCTAAACGATGGGCTGTGCAAGAAACTCGGTGATCCTGAGTCATTTTGAAATATCATCCCTGTTGAATAGCAGTTCTATTATCGTCGTTGTTGAGTGTGCGTTACCTTTTAAACTTGCTCGAATGTTCGCCATGCTCGCTCGGCGACTCGGAGTGTCCTTTGGAGTTTGAGTTTCATTCGAATTGTTATCGGTGATTTTGCTGCATTGGTAAGGTTAGGCAAGGCTTCAGAGAGAGAAAACTGCTACTTGGAATTAGTAAGATCCGTTAAGGTAGGGTAGTCAGGAAGCATTCGGGGAAGTTTAGCTATGAGTTTTCAAAATTATATTAGCTAACTGAGTCGATTTGAATTAATATCATGCAGATCTCATAAGTTAAAGAAATTTTTTTATTAACCATTCTAATTGGAATTTCAGTAATTCTTCATTCATATCTAAAATAAGCTTCGATTCTTAATCTATTTGAGATATCGACTTAAACTTCTCTCAGCTCTTTCAATATTACCCTTCAGCAAAAGCAATGGGAGAGGATAACATGAGTATGACTCTATTAGTGTTTTCATCAAGAAGATGACGGGGATTCTTTCGAGGGTAATGAACGCTAAAAAAATACCTCTCAGAAAGGAGAAAATAGTTTTAGAGCAGAAATGAACTTAATTCTCATTAGCTTGGACCCAAATGAATCATTTATGGATGATAAGATCTGAAGTTATGAGGGCGTTTGCTTCAAGAAGATTGTCTATCTCTCATTTTATGAAAATTTCCGAGTTGTTCTTGAAAAGTATTCATCGAACGTTTTACTCTTATAGAACTATTATTTCAAATCCAGAATAATTGCTTGTACATTTTCGAGATTAATTTGATTCTTGGAACGTTTGAGTGCAATCAATCGAACCCAACACTTTCTTCTGACCCGTGAAGCGTGAAACGAACAAAGTACAACTATGAGTTTCAATACCAGAAACAATTTCTAAACTGAATGAAGTAGCCTCTTGATGTAAAAATGATGAATTTTACCACCGTTCCAAGCGCAGGATCGAATGACATGCTATTTTGTTTTAAAGAAAGAAAACTGTGGAAAAACGTCACAGGGTTTTTGGAACTGGGTTAGTATTTAAATTCGTTTTGAATTCGAAAAGCTTCTATAGAAGGATCACAAGTATATTTGCAGAAAATTTCAGAACATTCGGGATTGTTTAAATACGGTTAATATACAAATCCGAATTTTTCTCAAATTGTTTAAAAGTTTCGGATTTTTAGTTCAAATTCAAATTTTTATAATAGTTGTCTTAATTTCAGAAGAACCTGAGGGTAATTAATTAATAAATCGAACCTAAAAAACTTCTTACTTAATGGCTAACAGCTCTTCCAGGAGCCTCAAGCAGAATCTCGTGGGATTGGAAAAGAATTAATTTATTTTTCGAAAGATGCTATGAGTAGAAAATTAATAATAATTGTCAGTGCTCGCATATGTTTTAGGAAAAGGTTGAAGGAGATTGGAATTCAAACAGTAGAACGTAGTAATTGATGCGCCTGTAAATGTTCCGGTTTAGCTTCAGAGCGAGTATATATTTGAGTGTGAATTGACCAGGGTACTGTTTCATTTCAGATCATGATACGTCTTAGTCGAGTGTTTAGTCGAAATAATAGATAGAAGTTTGAAGACTTATTCGCATGGAGTTAAAAATTTGTTAAATTAATTACATCAGGTATTGCTAGAACCTTAGGTTTTTGGAGGTATCGAATCTGTTGCAGTTTGACAGCAAAGAAGCTGAGAAATCTTTTTCTGAGTACTAACTTAGAACCAATCGTTCTTTTTGGAACGTTAATTATCGATAGAAGGAGTCCGGTATAGCCCAATTGTATGCTACATATATCGGTGAATGCCTCTTTCATGAGCTCAACGTAAATATAATCGAAATTCTCTAATTGCATCTGTTCTGCAGCCAACACCTCGAATTTACCAGAAAATCCAAATTCTGCAACTTCGACCTATTTTTGTATTGAGAAGTGTGCTAGTTAAGAGATTATCAATTTAGTTGCCGGATTTTACATTTACTAGGCTAACTGCGGATTAATATCGGAACGTTTACGCCTCTATTTTATGAGAATCTTTTGATGTTTAATCAATGAGGTACAGCTGGAACCAATTCAGACGCACCCCTAGTTAATGACACTTCAAGAAATTTCGGTTCTCTAACAATATTGACACAAATAGAAGCTTGATGATTCCAAATTCCCTTGATTAACAACAGAAAATATACTTCTCATAACGAAATCGAAAAGCTCTCATTTGTATGAGACCTTGGCTGAGTCCTCAACTAATAAACATGAATGCTATTTATTGATGATGATGAGAATTTGTTCTCTTACCTTATCTTTGGCAAGCAATTGAAACTCAATACCTATTTAATAGAAATTTTGATTGTCTGCTGTCTATCTTTTTTCTAAATACAATTTCTCTCTTCCAAATTCTTTGTGTAGGCACCCTCAACGATTAACTCCTGAAAATACTATATTATGCATCAAAGTTTCCAGAACCTTCTTCGTCTCCAAGGAGTTTTCAACAAATTCCTCTTTCATGGAACAGCACAGTGATTCCGTGATTTTACAACTCTTGGTCATGTTCAACATTCCTACTTATCACGGCCACCAGACGCTAGTTACATTTTTTCGTGCGACATGATTCCTGATATGAAATACTGACCGAACAGTAATTCTCTGGAGACTGTTAATCAATGTAGATATTAAAGCTAACACGCAAATTCAACCCTCCATCCATGGACCATCATGCATCATCTTTTCTCAATACAGCTTTTCATCTTTCTCACAGCCACAGAAAGTCTCACTCTCTCTCTGTTGCTTTCATCATTCCTCTTTGCGGCCTGTTGATAATTGAACGAGGGTATTTCTCAGTTTAACTCTATTTCGTTTTAAATTGTTTAAATAATTTAGAAATTCAGCCAAACTCGACAATCAGTAATTAACCTTCGAAGCTCACTAAAATATATCCTTCGATTTTTTCGAAAAACCAGTTACTTGCCCAATCCACACCTTCGATAAACTGACAGCTTCCTATGCAACTTTCAGATTTGTTTATTCTGAACGCTTTTTTGTTTTTTTACGCACCCGAAATCCTGTTTAAGAATCTATGTTAGAAGACGTCGACTTCGCAGTCAAATACTTGAATGCGAACATCGAAGCCACACTCGACGGCACAACGCAAAATTGGATCCACCAAGTCGATCCTACCACCATAAGAACTGTGCTAGAAATTTTTAATTTCTCATTGACACGCAACTGTGTAATAAATATGCTTAAAAAAGACGGAGCCTACTTTTATCACGACTCCTTACGTTATTACAACCCTGAGACAAAGACATTCTTGCTGTTAACTCCTACGGCGGATCTAGATAAAATTGCTATGGAACATCATGAAATATTGATCTGGATGAAGGGAACTAATTACAAATATGGGCATAAATTGAAAAGGAAGGTGCAAAAGCTGAAACAGAGAGTCATAAGGTTAGAAAATGCTATGGAAGCCTCGAAATTATCAACCGGTTCGATGCGGCTGCCTTCATTGACCACAAAGCTCTCCACTGAAGACCCGCTTACTGACGCAAACTCTTCGGATTTACGTCCACCTCCTTTACTCACGGACCGGGGGTTTAGCAGCATCCATTGGGACCAAGGATCTTCCTTATTACCATCTCGAAAGCTCGACCTTGCAATAATGTATGCAGAGCCCTTGGTACGCAGGGAAGGAAAGAATAAAATTTCATTACCGGACGCCGTGGACTATGACAAGGAATGCAGCAAAATTGTTCAAGCTTTGGAAGCGAAGAACATGAGGATCGAAATGGTGACTGAAATCGCCACAAGACAGACCTTTATCAACGTTCTTAGCAAAGCACCAACTATTTTGCATATTCTCTGCCACGGAGAGTTCGACCGTAATAAACAGCAATTTTATCTCTGTTTCGAGAACGTGGATGGTGAGCTCGACCCGGTATATGAATCAGAATTTAAAGATATTCTTTCGAAAAGAAAGACACTAATAAAAATCGTGTTCGTCAACGCTTGTCATTCAGAGCCGGTAGCAAGGATTTTCCAAGAAGCTGGAGTCAATTGTGTAATTGCAGTCCAATCTGAGGTCCAGATCGCCGATTTTGCAGCTCAAATTTTTGCTCAGGCGTTCTATAATAATATTTTCGATGGGCTAAGTATTGGTGAAGCTTTCCAAAACGCTCGTGACTCTTCAAAATCGTGCATGTCCGCATCTTGCTGCTGTGCGCATTCTCATAAACCAGATTGCAAATGGCACAAGCGAGCGCTCGTGGAAGGGTACTATAAAGCCCACGTGGAGCATAATCCTACGTGTACGAACTGTCCTAAGAAGAATGAGCATACTCACTCCATGCAATGCAGCTGGGCTAAAAATTTCGTTTCGAAATACGGACCCGATGATACAGATCTGCTCTATGACTATTTCTATGATCTCTCTAACAATCAAATATACACTTGTTGCTGCTCTCCAGAACTTCCACATGACGAGGCACTCAAATTCCTGAAGATTCCTGCGAAATCAGAGGAGGTAGATAATATGGTGCTATTTTCCAACCCAGAGCCTGGGAAAGTGATCCAGAGAAGCAAATATGATATCCTTGAGCAAATTTTTCCTGTGAACAAGCTTATCGGCAGAAACATGGTCCTTTATGATCTGTTCAGAGCGCTGAACACGAGAAACCCTCAGAAGTACGTTGCTTTGGTTGGAAGCCCGGGAGGTGGAAAGAGCGTATTGGTGAAGCAGCTAGCGAATTATCTCCATGCAAGAGGGTTCTTCAGGCACAAGATAGCCATTATTGAGATGGAAAAAATTGAATCAGTCGCCCATTTCTTATCTGAATTGTGTCGAGAGACCGACTCAGCTTATGATCGGTCAATGGCATACTTCCTCTCCGAGCTGTATCAAGAAAGCAACTTTGCTTTCGATTTCACAGCGTTTTGTGAGGCAATCAAATACAAAGAAATTCTCTTCATACTCGAAAACTGTGATAAGATCCTCTCAAGAAATAAAACAGATTTCGCTACTGCGCTGAAAGAGGTGGCCACTCATACGAAATCGGTCAAGTTCTTGATTGTAGCCAACAAAGAACCCAACTTGGGCCTAACTGAAACATTAATAGTCCTAAAAAACCTGGAACCCGTCAACGCGGCGAAGTTTTTGCTTCAAATTACTCCACTTGAAAAACTCCCTCCTCAGCTGCGAACAGTCGAGGATTTGAAGAATTCGCAGCTTTTCACGAAGCTTGGATCGATTCCGCCACAGACAATATGGTGGATCTCTCAGAGACTAATCGGCGGGGAGCAATTCTCCAAAATTGAGCAGGAGATGGTTCAGAAAAAGATTTGTGAATCATCGGCAGAAGAACTCATCGAGCAATCAATTTACCAATCATTTAAGTAAGTACAATTCATTTGGTACTTTTTTAAGTTCTTTTTCAATTTAGTGAAATAAAGAACCAAAAGCCTCAATGCTACAATCTGCTCTACTTTATCTGCTTATTTCCTTCTGGTTTGAGCAGCATTGACTTGGAAATTCTTGCGAAATGCAAGATTATTGACGAAAACTGGGCTGAACTGATGTCAGAGATTGTCATGCAAAAAACGCAAGGGAAGGGGAGCCCAAAATCTTCTCTAAAGCAAGAAAAACCCCCCAGCAAAGAGCTTGACGCAAAGCCCAGAATTGCTCCTGGTAACTATTTCGCACTGAACATCACAGAAGACTCCACCAGAGAAAACGTGCTCTTCTTTTCTCCTTCCGAATCTGCGCTTATGTACACAAAAAAAATCGCAACTGACGATCAACTCGACATGTTGCTGGCGAAAATGACTTATTTAGGATTACTCTGCTTAAGCATGATTGAGCAAGCCAAAGTTGAGAACCTCTACAATGAGCATTTGGTGGAGTATTCAATGATTTGCGACCATGGAATCTGGCTCAAACGAAAAGATAACTCTCTTGTGCAGGACTGGTATAAGCTCAGGGAGAATTTTGGGTTCCAAAACAAGGAGAAGTCCGCTGAAGGCCCTTCAACAGAATTATATAAAATCTTTCAGATGCATGAATCGAATTTCTTGAGTGTGTTGGATGTAGAACAGATGAAAATGCTGCTTGAAAAAAGTATGTTTAGTATTGTATTTTGAGTCTTACACTTAATACTTTCTTTATAGAGGATGTAGCACAGAAGACAAAAGATACTATCGAAGTTTTCTGGCTTGCAATACCGACGGTTTTCAAAGTTTTCGCAGCAAGAGCCTCATCATGCATTTCAGTCTGCTCCACGGTGCTTGGCCGAATTGGCGATTTGGATCTGCCTGAAGACAATTTTGTAATGCTAAAGATTAAATTGCACTTCTTCTTGTTCGGCGTCTACGCCTCACATAAAAAGGACGCCCAAGCCATCTATGCAGAGCTGATAGCATTGGAGAAACTAAAAGGCAATTTGGAGGATGATAAGATAAGACTACATATCTCAGTGGAGATCGCCTTTGCGAAGGCATATTTCTTCTATAAACTCAAGAAAGGGAAGTACTCAAAGAGTGATCAGATCATTGTCGGTGAAAATGAGAAAAGATACAGAAACGTCATCAATCTTATCAGGGAGAATTGCGATACGGTGCTAGCGAAAATGGATGATAGCTTTGAAGTTGAGAGAGGAAGAGTGGCGATATTAGTTTGCAAGATTCTGGTGAACATAGAGGGTGGTATCGCTGAAGATACTTTCAAACAGCGAGTTCGCTCTGCCATTGAGATTTTTGGGAAATATGGCTGTAAAAGGCTTGAACTGCAAGCGAACTTCCTAATGGTGCGACTGCAACAGAAGTAAGGATTTATCGAAATGATACAATCCTTATCTGTTTAATTTATCTAGACAATTTACCGAGAGAGGAAAAGAAGCAACAGCTCAGCAGATTCGAGAGGAAGCTGATCTACTTGACGCTGCGAAAAGGACATATCTGCAAACGAATGCTCTGAACATAGTGAAATACGTAAATTATATTCTCTATTGCGCGCAAAACTCATCCGATGGCTTCTGATATTTTATAGCTGAATGATTCCCAATACGAAGCCAAAGTCAAGCGGTTCATCAACGACATTAACTCGAGCATACGACAGACCTTCATGAATGTTGTTGCGCTTCTCAAAGCAGCACCGCTCACTGCGAAAAATGATTCTGACCGTCCGAGAACGATGATACCTGCATTCTTCAAATCTGACCTGATAAATATACTCAATGAAACCAATCGCGTTCTTCATCTGAAATTTGAACTACTGACTAGAACTATGCTAACTGAAACCATGGACTCAGGGTGTCGACTCTTATACCTTGATTCCACAATGACATCACCGAATGGACTTGTTGCGGAGAGCACTGCTGGCGAGGTAGAAGTCATTCCTTACGAGGACCTCAAGAGTATTTTCTGCCGGCAAGCCCTGGAAGGTACCCCATCCAGCAAACCGAAAGCAAATTGCCCAAGCTCTCGCTGCCTTGAACTTGTGATTTTAGGAACGAAAAACGACGAGGCTATGGTCGAGTTTTTGACGAAAGAACTGAAAATTCCCAATGTCGTCTGCTTCAGGTTTAAGGATAAGGAGAAGGACTATCTTCATCGTTTGTTCGAAGAAACCTTTAAGGAGGCGTTTGTGGACAGTTTCCTTTTTGAGTTAGTCTCTGGACGCCCTGTTAAGAAAGCCTTTGAATTGGCGGTTAGAAATGCGAAGGATTGTTTATCAACATCATTTTTCGAGTCCGCAGAGGACCGTGACATAGAGGAAACAATCGGAGAAGGAGCAGTTTTAATTCCTCTCATCGAAGAAATTGATTACATTCATGAAGAGGCATTCTTTGAGAGCGAAGAGTACAAGCTGCCTCAAGGTCGTATTGAAGATATCAGCACATCGCGAGGACCTACAAATCTATCGAAGATATTCTTGCCTTTTGTTGAGCGACAAACAGAGATGCTTGGGATAGTAAAAGCGCTGGGCGACATAGATGGGTCTTTCCTAAAAATAACTGGAGAGTCTGGCTGTGGCAGAACGAGATTAGTGCTTGAGACCGCGTATTATCTCCTGACGACGAATGAGTATCCTGATGGAATCTTTTATTTCCCTCTGCAGAAAGTAGGCAAAATGAACCTTTTCGAAATGCTCAAAACTGCACTAAATTCAGAAATTTTTGGTTCTACGCTTGAGAAAAATATCAAAAACATGTTCAGAAACAAAAAGATGCTGGTTATTTTTGACGATTTTGATACTCTATACAGCAGAATAGACACTTTCCCAAGGCTGATATTCCTAATTCTCAAAAAATGCAAGATATCCACCATTGTTGTAACAAAAAGCAAACCGAATCAATCGGATTCACATTCTGCTGCTCGGAAAATGTCGGCTGGAAATGAGGAACTTGAAGAGATGCAGCAAAAATTGGATAAGGAGTTCGTTGGCAAAACTATCAACATTAAACCGCTCTCAGATGCCGAAATTAAAGAAATGGTGATTTCTTACACCGACAAAAAGGCTCCGCTTATCAAAGCGATCACTGAATCACCGACTCCCGATTTTGTGACCGACTGCAAAGGAAATCTCCAAAAACTGGTTAAGAATCTGCAGGACGGGAAATATCAAGTGCAGAATGAGGTGCTGACGATAATACCTCATTACGTCCCTTACCTGGATTTGAATAAAATTTACTTGGATAAATTTAGACAGGGCAAGAGTATTTCTACAGTGAACAGGGACCAGCCAAGTCTAGGTTTCTCGAGGCATTCTGTCCTTTACAACCTAACACTAAAGCGGAAAGGCAACTCTAGGAAGTTGGGTCAGAGCATGACTGAGCAAACCATCCCAGGATCCCCTCGAAAGAAAAGGGGTCCAACCGCAAACCCGAACCTCAACTTCATGCGATTTGAGCAGATAATCCCAGTTCCAGAGTCTCAAATCGTGTTCCTTAATCAATACATTGAAAACCAGAATGAGGTCAAAGTAAGTTCTCCACTTAAAAAAATCTGGGATGTTGACTCGAACGACGGTGACTCGCAAGCAAAACAGGTTCCTCAGTATTTCTACTTTATAAACAACGTTGAGCCTGAAAGTGCGGTTAAACCTCGTAAAAGATATCAAGAACCAGCACAAGGAGAAGATGTCTACTGCTATCGCGTGCCCGCTACGCCAGCGATAATGCAAAGACGAAGGCCGGAGGGAGATATATTATTAGCGTCTCCGACGATTAGAATGCAGTCGAGACAAAAGAAGTTGATTTCAGAGTCGCCAGCTCTTCCGAAAGCTAATGTATTCTACGGCCAGTCACAGCCGCAGAAAAAGAAACCTGAGTTTGAACTGAAGCTAAAGCCCATCCCAAGCGAAGAGTCGACGAGAGAAGTACCTGAGCTGAAACTAAATCTATCAGGACTCCAGATGAGAAGAATTGAGCGAAATTAATTGATATGATTTTATTAGTATGAATGCATTGAATAAACGAAATTACTTTGTACCTAGCACTCTTTTACTTGTTTCTGGAAATTATGGCAGCTTTTTTTTTTGTTTTGTTTTGAGATATTGCACGTTATCTCATATATCTGCACGTTTAAAAGGTTTTTTATGAACTATTAGATCATAGCTAGCGTGCGGTTAGTAAAGAGAAAGAAATAGGTTTATATCGTTTGACTGAAAATTGATAAACACCAAAATTAACTTTGATTCTGCACCTTCTACTCGGTACCGAGAGCAAGAGCAACACTTTTTTCAGAGTTGTGGTGGCAGAGTTAAATTAGTATCGACTGGTGGTGCACTTCCTAGATTTCTCAGCAACAAGGATTGGATTGGGTTGCCCAATCGTTCGATTATTAAAAAATAAGATATATACACTTGTAATCAAACTAAGGAAAAATATTGAATCATATATTTTCTAAAAACAGTACTATCCCACATAATGTATATTGTTCCATTTCATTTACATTACATTGAATAGAGTGAAGAAAGTGTGGGAATCATAGAACAAATTTAGATAATTGTTGAGAACCAGCAGTCTCGTAGTATGATCATTCTTACTCAAAAATGATCAAAGACTCCTGATAGCTTTTCTTTAATTTGAGAAAAATTCACCGGCTTTGACAACAACGTAACATTAGAAGTCCCTTCGAGATCGACCTTCGCGTCACCTGATATACACAAGATTGGAATTGCTGGCCTCCCTCTTTGATGCAGAAACGCCGTGATTTCTTTCGCAGCCTGGATTCCAGTCTTTTGTGGCATATAATTGTCTGTGATCACTGCTACGATATCTCTGTAATTCATTTCGAAGAGATTAACTTCCTCCTGTCCATCATATGCACAGATGTATTCCAAATCAAGTTTCTGTAAGTAATTCTTCATCAACTCTATATTAAACCCGTCATCATCTGCAATCAGCACTTTTAAACCACTCCGAGGCTTCCCTCTCCTCTCGAAAATCATAGAACCATGCTTATCAGAAGTGGTAATCGCGCCGAATGAATCATATCTTGGGATAGGCTTCGAGATGTAAACAGGAGATGGGACTTGAGTTTCGATACTAAATTCAAACACTGATCCAACTTCAGGGGTAGATTTGACGGTAATATCCCCATTCAGCAGTTTAGCTATTTCTTTGCAGATCCAGAGGCCAAGCCCTGTGCCAATTTTCCTGGACTCAGCAGCCATGCTTACCTGTGAAAATTTCTGAAACAAATACTTTTGCTGGTCCGAAGTCATCCCACATCCGCTATCTACCACTTGAATCCGAAGAACCCCGTGAGTCCCACCTGCAGCTTGTTCTTCTAGTGTATCTTCGCAATCCCACACCTGCTTATCGAAATTAAGTTCAAAATCTTTGTTGTCCATAAATTTTTTTAGCCGACCTCCTCGTCTACTCTCAATGCAGGAACTTCCATTCGCATGAGGAAATTCAGAAACAGTTTCAGGATCATCATTTTCTCTCAAGGAAGTTTCTGTTTCTGATTTCGGTGACCTTTCTATCCAACTCACTTGGATAAAAATGTGTCCTTTGTCAGTAAATTTTACAGCATTTGATGTCAGATTAAGCATTATCTGAAGCATTCTCTGCGAATCCAACTCGAGGAATTTCGGCACGTTTCTCGCCATTCTCAAAAAGCCTTTAAGTCTCTTATTCCGGATGAGTTGGCTGCAAATCGTCCAAACATCCTGTAAAAACACACCAACATCTCTTCTCTCTTTTGCTACTTCAAGGCTGCTGTTCTCTATCTTGCCTGTGTCCAAGACATTATGAACGAAGTTTTTAAGTAGCTCTCCGCATACCTTTGCAGAGGATAAATATTGGATCAAGCGCTTGTTACCGTCGCTTCTGAGCTTGTGGTGCTGTGTTTTCTCGATCTCATACTCATATGCGAGGTTGAGGTTGCCAAAAAGACCATTCAGGGCGTTCTTCACCTCATGAGAAAAGGTGAAAATGAAGGCCTCTTTTCTCTCCAAAGCTATCTTGAGATGATCATTCTGAGAACTAACGATCATGCTTTTGTCGGCCAGAGCTTGGGAGAGTCTCTCGATTTTTTTCATCAGTCTGTCCTGCTCATGCTTTTGTAATTGTAGTATAAGAAAGATCGAGTAGGAAAACCAAAGCGCCTGTTTCATGTAGAATTGCCATTGCTGGGCTGCGGTTTGTGGGTCCATATCGCTGAATTTAGATCCAATGCGTTTGATAGCGTAGAACTCTGTGAATGAAGCGTTTATCAAGAGATGGAGAAAGGTCAGCCAATGAGAGTTGGTGTAGATCATGAAATGATAGCTTGAATAGATGGTAACTGCTGGAGGGAGAAGATAAGCTGGATTTATCAGGGAAGCCAGAGGACCGACGATGAGAAAGAAATATTGGAGTGGTTTATATAAGATAGAGTTTTTCAGCTTGAAATGAGCGAATGTAAGAACAGTGATAGAGACCGGAATAGGATTTATTTGTGAGCTACTAAAATAAAAATGTAGGATATTTGCAACTCCAATAAACGCTGTGAGAAATAGTAGCCGGTTTTGGCTCTTCTCTTGGAGTCGCTTTACCTTCTCCGGCTCAGGGTTGGCAGGTGGGTTCTTACTTGGAAGATCGTAGAACGAAAGCGGCATCCCTATTGAAATTACTCTTAGTTCTGTTAATGATGATAAAGTTTTAAATTAGACTCAAATAAAGATTAGCTGTACGTAATAAATTTTCAAATAAAATAGTGGTGCGCACAAAATTCGTATTACATTTTGGACTGGCAAAAATTTTCAGTAGCTCTAGAGTAATTAGAACTAAATAAGTTTCCTAATTTTTCTAAAATTTGAAAACTGGATTATCCTTTCTGACTTTGAATCCATCATTGAAGCTAAGTTCCAACGATTGAGGAAAAATCTTTTTCTTATTGCTCTGCGAAGTTTGGAGGATGAAGTGCGTTTATGTTTTGCTAATTAATGTCTGAAGGTGTTTCTAACTTTGTTCTAATTCGAATACCAGTAATTTGGAGATTCCTTATCTTTAATGCTCCAATTTTTCAGAATTCTGAGAAAACTGAACAATTGGATTTATCATTCTGGCACGTGCGTTATCAATTAAATTATGGTAGTAGAACGACAGAGTGGGTTATAGGTTTTATTGTTAAAATATGGTTTTTATTACTCGAAAAGAAAGTTGCCACAGTCTTTGGTCGGCAAAGATAGTTTGCTCTTGGTCGCGAGTGAAGTGATTTGGTTGACTTAGGGACATTTCAGAAATGTAGTATGCTTAAATTTCTTGCAAATTGATGATGTGAAAAGCCATCATAATAATTTGATCAGTCAGTATGACTGCTGTTTGATATTTTGTTGTTGAGCGTGTGTCAAGAGTATCGGATCATTACCTCATGGTGGACTATCTCTTTGAAGGAAAGAGCTTTACGAAATTTCGTAACGTGATAATTTAAAGTGGAATAAATAAAGAAAACACCCACAAATGGTTTTGAAATTCATCAAACTGAAACTTCAAAAGCCGATTAAATTGCTTGGATCACTCTTGGCAGTTGCTTCGCTTGCCGTATTTGATGGTTAATCAAAGTAAATTCAGGAGAACTGGCCAATTCAAATATGATAATGCAATATTTCACAAGGAACTTTCTTGCCATGAGATTTATTTCAGTTCATTGCTTACCTCTTACAAATAAATACACTTTGCAGACTGTTGAGTAATCTTCATTATTCAAGAGAAGACATATCTCGTAGATTTAAGGCATTCAAATCTCCTGGTTTTACTATTTGTCTTTCTATGAAGAGAGGATAAACAATTTACCATTTCACTTAAGGCATTGAACTATTAAAATACTTTTGTTCTTTACTTCATAAACAATTTTGCTGATGATGTTGAGTTTACACATACAAGAGCTATATTCCATGAACTGAAATCCCCTGGCTATTGCTACAATGAAAAAAAAAAATTTCCATCAAGCTCAATTCATACTTTAAAAAAAAAAAAAAAAAAACAGAATGAAATAAGAAAGAATAAAGAACAATTTTCAACAAAAAAATTATAAGCCTACTAGATAGCAAATGCGATTAATAGGCTTGAACTTTAAGCATAACTCCTTTATCGTTAAAAAATTTAAATACACATTGCATCTTAATTGAAGACCAGACTCCATCAATTGCTATTATTTTTTGCTGAAGATAGAGTCACGCTTCTTCAACACATGCGCCAACAAATTCGAGTTCGAAAGGTTCGTGTTTGATGGTAAAGCTTCATCAAGATCGTTATGAGTATTGATCATTGAGAGTCTCCCTTCTCCTATAATTCTTGAGCAATTTTCATCTACCACACCAAGTATAGACAGATTTTCCATGCTCATTTTTATACGGAATTTAACCTCTTCAATTGGTCTCTCTAATGATTTAACTTTTATTGCTGAGGCAGGCTGCTCGTCAATATCACCAGTGCTTAGCTGGTCGAACATTTTCTGGTTTGTTGATAAGAGATCGAATTGCTTTAGGTTGAACTTTCCACTTTGGAAATATTGGAACATGTTTGCTACGACCGGTCGTACCTCTTTAGACTTTGAAAAGGGACGAAAGTTAGCCAAAGGAGAGGGAAAGAAAGCATACTTGAGCCATTGACTTGCAAAACGAGCCCATAAAGTAGATTTCTCGATCTCTGCTGTCGCCTTCAAATGCCTTTATTCGGACGGCGTTATCAGGCTGTGAACTCACATGCTTGTAAGAATCCTGTAGTAGAAATGAAGTTATTAAGAGACAAAACTTAGAGTTTGATTACATCTATAAGAATGGTTCTTGAAGGATTGAACCCCAGCTTGGCGACATCTTTCGCAAAGCCGCATTCACTGTTCGATGAATCAAGACTTGGTCTGGCGATTATCTTAAAAATAAACCTAGTGATTCCGCTTGCAGCCGCTAACGCTTTTGTAAACTAATAAGCGCATTATTATGAGTCAGCTATTCATTGATTATTAGTCATTACATTGATTTCTGCGGTCGTACACAAGCATATGTTGTAATGCTTCGAGCAGTCTTCAAGAAACTCTTCCGCTCCTGGTCTCAGGATGAAATATGCAATATATTGCTTGTCTCCAATATTTATCTATAAAAACGGCGTTTAATGGGCTGAAGTGAAGGTAAAGCATCTTTACTCTAGCTTCTCTGTAGAGTTTGGAAACTTTTTCCATTGATGTGCAGAGAAGAGTTCCTTCTACATCAAGAATAAGAGTATTTTTTTTCTAATACACAGGATTAGCTATGCAAAGAGAGATTAAATAATCAATACCTCATCGAATCTCTGTGCGCATATGGCTGACTCGACTTCGACATTATCGGCAATCTCTGGAAACGATGATGCGTCCTTGACCGTGGTAGCTTCGGTTGCTCTGTAATTATTTGCGAGAAAATCTGATCCAAACGAATTCTGCATTAGGTTTGGGTTTTTAAGCCCCGAGGGCTTTCTGCTTTCGACGTCCAAAAGACTACAGGACTTATTTACACTTGGAATCTTGCAGTTTGCTTCCATGTTTTTTTAATAGATTGGTTAATTATAAGTTTTGTACTGTTTGCACTGAACGCGGCCACACAACAATATTTCAGCTCTAAAATTGAAGAATCACTGTTAAATTTTGTTCTATCTGGGATCCAAGAAAATTGTTCGCGATTTACTAAGAAGAATTTAAATAGAATCTGAAGCCTACATGAGAACTAAATTCAGTATCTTAAAAACCCACGAAGACCGCTTCCTCTGGTGAGACTTTTGCCGGTTCTCTCATGAGAAAGCAACCAA